>Ga0070727_10000391_pt1 | contig 54508 bp, 48 predicted proteins | sample tdAd472_FD_66722 | JGI IMG/M metagenome (GOLD analysis project Ga0070727, IMG submission 66722) | Marine sediment microbial communities from the Atlantic coast under amendment with organic carbon and nitrate - tdAd47.2 | ecosystem: Environmental > Aquatic > Marine > Coastal > Sediment | place... | reverse complement strand
GCGCGGGCGCCGGAGCCCGCGGCCCGGCACCAACAGCGATACCGCTTCCAGAAGGTTTGTCTTGCCGGCACCGTTGGCGCCGGTGAACACCAGCATGTCGGCTTCCGGTTCGAGGCGCAATTCGGCGTAGTTGCGGAAATCGCCCAGCGTCAGGCGGCGGACGGCAAATCGCCGGACGGCGGCGGGGTTCACCGCCGCTTCGCTCCGGGCATCATCGGTTGCCAGTCCGGTGGTTCCGTACAGTTTCGAACTCCTGCTCTCGTTCACAAATCCGGGGACGCGCCCCGAAATCCTTGTCGCCGGCCTTACACCCGCATCGGCATCAGCACGTAGAGCGCGCTGGCGTCATCCACTTCCTGCATGATCGTTGGCGAGGCGGAATCGGCCATGGTGAACCGCGCCGTGTCGCCCTCGATCTGGCGAGTGATATCGAGAAGGTAGGCGGAATTGAAGCCGATCTCGATCTCGTCGCCCTGGTAGTCGACTTCCACCTCTTCGGTGGCGCTGCCGTGTTCGGGGCTGGAGGCGGAAAGCACCAACAGGCCATTGGTTAGCGACAGCTTCACGGCCCGCGACTTTTCGCTGGAGATGGCCGACACACGATCGACGGCGTCGGCGAAACCCTTGCAGCCGACCTCCATGACCTTGTCGTTGCCGGCGGGGATGACGCGCTCGTAGTCGGGGAAGGTGCCGTCGATCAGCTTCGAGGTCAGCACCGCGTTGTCGAAGGCGAAGCGGATCTTGGTGTCGGACATCGACACGCCGACCTCGTCGCCGGACTCGTCGATCAGCTTACGCAACTCGGCGACCGCCTTGCGGGGCACGATGACGCCGGGAATGTTCTCGGCGCCGGCCGGCAGTGGTGCCTCGACGCTGGCCAACCGGTGGCCGTCGGTGGCCACCGCGCGCAGTACCGGCGTGCCGTCGCGCTCCGCCTTGTGCAGGTAGATGCCGTTCAGGTAGTAGCGGGTCTCCTCGGTGGAGATGGCGAAGCGCGAGCGGTCGATGAGGTCGCGCAGTTCCGCCGCCGTTACGGTGAAGGCGTGCGGCAACTCGCCGCCCGAGAGCACCGGGAACTCGTCCGTCGGCAGGCTCTGCAGGGTGAAGCGCGAACGCCCCGCCGACAGCGTCAACTCACCGCCGCCGCCGGCGTCCAGGTCGACCTGGGCGCCATCGGGCAGCTTGCGCACGATGTCGTAGAGGGTATGGGCCGGTACCGTCGTGGTGCCAGGCGTCGATACCTGCGCCGGCGTCGTTTCGACGATATCCAGATCCATGTCCGTGGCGTTCAGCTTGACCGCGCCGTCGCCGGCTTCGATCTTGACGTTGGAGAGAATCGGAATGGTGTTGCGGCGTTCGACCACGCTCTGCACGTGTCCCAACGACTTCAGCAGATCGGCCCGTTCAATGGTCAGTTTCATGATGAAATATCAATAGCTTATTACTGTTTTAATGTCATTCCCCGGAAACGGCGCGCACCTTCCCCGGTACGCAAACGAGGGCACTGAACGGCCCCCGCGAGGTGCCGTTCATTATAGCAGAACACCTTGCCTGCCAAAGCCTTTTCCTTGGATTTCCGGGCCTTTCCGGCGCCGTGTGGCAACCGTCGGCGGTTCAGCCCTCGAGCATGCGGCGCAGCAGCTCCACATCCTCGTTGAAGGTGGTGTCGTGCTCGCGCAGTTCCTCCACCTTGCGCACCGCGTGCATCACCGTGGTGTGGTCGCGGCCGCCGAACTTGCGGCCGATCTCCGGCAAGGAGCGCGAGGTCAGTTGCTTGGCCAGGTACATGGCGACCTGGCGCGGCCTGGCCACCGAACGTGCCCGGCGCGCCGAATGCATGTCGGAAATACGCACATTGAAATGCGAGGCCACCTGTTTCTGGATTTCCTCGATGGTAACGCGGCGGTCGTTGGCGCGCAGAAGATCGCGCAGCACGTCCTGAGTCGCCTCCAATGAGATTTCGCGCCCGACCAACTGCGAATGGGCGACGACCCGGTTCAAGGCGCCTTCCAGCTCGCGCACGTTGGCGGTGATCTTGTGGGCCAGGAACTCCAGCACCTTGGCCGGGATCTGAACGCCGAGCTTGTGTGCCTTCGACTGCAGGATGCCGAGCCGCAGCTCGTAGGTGGTGGCGTGAATGTCGGCCACCAGCCCACAGTTGAGCCGCGAAACCAGGCGCTCCTCCATGCCCTCCAGGTCGGACGGCGACTTGTCGGCGGAAATGACGATCTGCCGGCCCTGGTCGACCAATGCGTTGAAGGTATGGAAAAATTCTTCCTGGGTCGAATCCTTGCCGGCAATGAACTGCACGTCGTCGATCATCAGCACGTCGACGGAGCGGAACTGCTGCTTGAAGTCGACGGTGTTCTGCTCCCTGAGCGCGCTGACGAAGCGGTACATGAACTTTTCCGCCGACATGTAGATCACCGTGCGTTCCGGCTGGTCCTCGCGGATGTGGCGCGCGATGGCGTGCATCAGGTGGGTCTTGCCGAGCCCGACGCCGCCATAGAGGAACAGCGGATTGAACGGCACGCTGTCGGCCTCGGCGACGCGCCGGGCGGCGGCATAGGCGAATTCGTTGGGCTTGCCGACCACGAACTGGTCGAACGTGAAGCGGCTGTCCAAGGGCGCGCTCAGGTCGTCACCTTTCTCGCGCTTGGCCTCCTTGGCCTTGGCGGCCTCGCGTTTCGGCTGCGCCTCGGCGGCGGTACAGGGGGCCGAATGGACCACCACCTCGACCCCGGCCAGCGCGTCATTCTCGGCGCGCCACAGCTCCGTCAGCCGGTCCTGGTAGTGAGCCGTCGCCCAGTCGCGCATGAACCGGGTCGGCACCGAGATGGTGACAACGCCGTCGGTCATGCCGCGCACGGTCATCGGGCGGAGCCAGCTTTGGTAGGAGGCTTCGCCGATTTCGGCTCTCATGTGATTGGAAACGGTTTCCCACTGCTGGCGCAGTTCGTTTTGATCCCCGTCTCGATTATCGGTTGGCGTGTTTCCGTCGACTTGCGGTTTCCCTGGCATATCGCGCATCGAGTCCATTTTATTCGCACCCTATTCGGCCGTGTTCTTATTTCCACATCGTCCGACCCGATCGGCCCGATGGGTTTCCCCGCCCCGCCGGCGAAATGCCGAAGCGGATACGGATGACGAGTGCCGTCTCAGAATTCACAGGTGCTGCCGAAAACCGCGAACCGACCCAGGAAACCCGAACGCCCTTCCTTTAAGGCGCGTCCGCTCGTCCAACGGCTTGTTTCAGCATGTAATGGAACCCTGGAAACGATCCCCTCTCAGAATAACCATCGCCCGTTCAAAGTGGTCAAACCGGCGTATTAAATTCTTCCCTTATCGACACCGCACCGCTGTTAAGGACTCGGCAAAAGGGCTGTCGTCCCCCGCGGCGCCTTATATTTAGTTTTATTATGACCGAGGCCAGAATAACTATTGAATTCCGCCACATCACATAAGTAACACCATCAACAACTAAAGCGGCGATTGCCCTGAATATGGGGTCGTTATTTGTTTTCGACGCCCGTCGTTCAATTGCTGACAGGCGAATATTACGGTCCAATGAACGGCCTTTCAACAAGATCGAAAGGGGAACGTCGAAAATAAACTTCTTGACTCTCGAACCTGCCTGAGTCCGCCCGGCGAAAAGCGGAATCTAACCGCGCGGACAAGAAAAAACGCCGCACCCTGGGGCACGGCGTTCGCCGAATTCTCGGTGGCCCTGGGCTCAGGCGGCCATCGCCTTGATCCGCTTCGACAGGCGCGACAGCTTGCGCGACGCGGTGTTGCGATGCACGACACCCCGGCCGACACCGACCATCAACGCCGGCTGCGCGGCCTTGAAGGCGGCTTCCGCGGCGCTCTTGTCGCCCGACGCGATGGCTTCCTCGACGGCACGCAGCTCGGTGCGGATGGAGCCGCGGCGCGTGCGGTTGACGACCGTGCGGCGCTTGGTTTGGCGGATCCGTTTTTTTGCCTGGGCGTGGTTAGCCATGGGTCATTTCCTTAAACGTCAAAAAACCGATTGCCGGACCCAAGGCCCGGCGGACGGCGGTTTATAAAGGCCCGCCCGGGTGCCGTCAACCCCCTTGGCCGGCCGCTTTTCACGAGCCCGAAGGCCGCAGCCGGAAACGCACCTCGGCGCCGCCGTCCGCGGCCGGGGCGACTTCCACCGTCAGCGCCTCGTCGCCGCGCCGGTACTCGCCGCCACCGAGGCTTTCCCAGCCCAACTGCGGCAAGGTCTGGTGGTAGAACGCACCGACCGCCGACGCCGACGCGGGGCCCGAGGCTACCGTCTCAGCGATCCGCCCCGACGCGCTGTCGAAGGTCATCGCCGCGTCGGCCTGTTCGCTCAGCCCGGCCATCAACGGCAGATCCTCGTCGATGCTGACGAAGGCCGGCGACTGCGCCCAAGCACCCGAGGCGCCGCCGAGCAGAACGGCGAACGCGACGAGCATGGCGGCACGGGAAAAAATCATCATGAGCACCTATTCTATCAGCGCTGGCAATGAGGACAATAGAATGTGGAGCGCCCGGACTGCACCATGCGGCGCACCGGGTGGTCCGGACCGCAGCGCCGGCAGGCCTCGCCCTCGCGGCCGTAGACCTGGAAATCGTGCTGGAAATAGCCGAACTCGCCGTTGGTCTGGCGGTGGTCGCGCAGCGACGACCCGCCAGCGGCGATGGCCTTCTCCAGCACCCGCTTGACCGCATCCGCAAGACGCCCCGCGCGCGCCGGTCCGACGCTGCGCCCCTTGCGCTTGGGCGACAGCCCGGCCCGGTGCAACGCCTCGCAGACATAGATATTGCCGAGCCCGGCGACCACGCGCTGATCCAGCAGCGCCGCCTTCAACGGCGCCGCCTTGCCGGCCAGGCATTCGGCCAGGCGCGCCGCGTCGAAGGCGTCATCCAGTGGCTCTGGGCCGAGACCGGCAAGGAAGCGGTTGGCCGCGAGGCCGCCCGCGTCGATGATATCCATGAAACCGAAACGGCGCGGATCGTTGAAGCGAATGGTGGCGCCGGCATCGGTCTCGAGGATCACATGGTCGTGCGGTTCTTCGGGCGGCGGCGCGGCCTCGAAAATCCGGAACCGTCCGGACATGCCGAGATGCGCCATCAAGGTGGCGCCGTCGTCGAGGCCGATCAAAAGGTACTTGGCGCGGCGCCCGACGGTCTCCACCCGGCGCCCGGTGAGGCGCTGGCCAAAGCCTTCCGGCAGCGGGAACCGCAGATCCTCGCGGCGCTGGATCACGCGCGCCAGCCGGGCCCCTTCCAATACCGGCGCCAGGCCGCGCCTGACGGTCTCCACTTCGGGTAGTTCGGGCATCGCTCACTCCGTAAAAACAGCTCTCCGGTATGCCCCCTTGGGGTGCTGGTTTCAACCCGATCCTTGCGCTATGTTCCGGCCATGACGGCCAAATCGCACGAACCCGGCACCACCCACTTCGGCTTCAAGGACGTTCCCGAGGCAGAGAAGGAATCGCTCGTGCGCGAAGTCTTCGACAGTGTCGCCGGGCGCTACGACCTGATGAACGACCTGATGAGCCTCGGCATCCATCGATTGTGGAAGGACGCCCTGATCGATTGGCTCCGGCCCCGGCCCGGCATGGCCCTGGTCGACGTCGGCGGCGGCACCGGCGACATCGCGTTCCGGTTCCTGGCACGCGGCGGCGGGCCGGTGACGGTGGTCGACATCAACAAGGAAATGCTGGCACGCGGCCGCGACCGGGCGCTCGACAAGGGCATTCTGGAAGGCATCACCTGGATCAACGGCGATGCCGAGAAGCTGCCGCTGGACGACATGTCCGCGGACGCCTTCACCATCGCGTTCTGCATCCGCAACGTCACCCATATCGAAAAGGCGCTTACCGAAGCACGGCGCGTGCTGAAGCCGGGCGGCCGTTTCCTGTGCCTCGAATTCTCGCATGTACGCTCGCAGATGCTGCAGCGGCTCTATGACCGTTATTCCTTCGACGTGCTGCCGTTCATGGGCGCCAAGGTCGCCGGCGATCGCGAGGCCTACCAGTACCTGGCTGAAAGCATCCGCAAGTTCCCCGACCAGGAAACCTTCGCGGCCATGATCGCCGACGCGGGGTTACGCAACGTGCAGGTGCGCGATCTGTCGGGCGGCATCGCGGCGATGCACTCGGCCTGGCGCGTCTGAGCCATGTTCGGCGCGCTCCGGAACGCCGGCCATCTCTTGCGCGTCGCGCGCATCCTGGCGCGTCACGACGCCCTGTTCCCGCTCGAGATCTTCGGCGTGGCGCCCATGGTGGTGACCCTTGCCAAGCTGATTTCCCGGCGTAACGCCGAAGGTCGGCCGGGCCAACGCCTGGCCGGCGCCCTGAACGAGGCCGGTCCCAGCTTCATCAAGATGGGCCAGGCACTGGCGACGCGCTCCGATCTCCTGGGCGAGGAACTGGCCGCCGATCTGTCGGAACTGCAAGACAGCCTGCCGCCGTTTTCCAGCACCCTGGCCCGCGCCACCATCGAGACCGAATTGGACGACGGCATGGATGCCCTGTTTGCCGAATTCGACGACCAGCCGGTCGCCGCGGCCTCCATCGCGCAAGTGCATTTCGCCGTCACCACGGACGGCCGCGAAGTCGCCGTCAAGGTGTTGCGCCCGGACATCGAGGCGGCTTTCGAACGCGACATCGAACTCTTGCGCTGGGTCGCCGGCCTGATCGAGACGGCGCGACCCGACCTGAAGCGCCTGAAGCCGCGCCAGGTAGTGGAGACCTTGGCCGAAACGGTGGAAATGGAAATGGACCTCCGGTTCGAGGCCGCCGCCGCAGCCGAGCTGGCGGAGAACTTCGCGAACGATCCGGACTTCATCGTGCCGGAAGTGGACTGGGGCCGCACCGCGAAACGGGTGATGGTCACCGAGCGGTTGCACGGCATCCCGCTCGACGACCGCGACGCGCTGGTGGAAGCCGGGCACGACCCGGATGCAATCCTGACCAAGGCCGCCAACGCCACTTTCCGCCAGGTCTTCCGCGACGGCTTCTTCCATGCCGACGTGCATCCGGGCAACTTGTTCGTGACGCCGGAAGGCGCCATCGGCGCGGTCGATTTCGGCATCATGGGGCGGCTCGACCTCAAGACCCGGCGCATCCTGGCGGACATGCTGCTGGCCTTCCTGACCCGCGATTACCGGCGCGCCGCCGAGGTCCATTTCGAAGCCGGCTGGGTGCCGGCACACCGCTCCGTCGACACCTTCACCCAGGCCTGCCGCTCCATCGCCGAGCCGATCCTGGACAAGCCGCAGAACGAGATCTCCATCGCGCGGCTGCTCGGCCAATTGTTCCAGATCACCGAAACCTTCGAGATGGAAACCCAGCCGCAGTTGCTGTTGCTGCAAAAGACCATGCTGGTGGCTGAAGGCACCGCCCGGCGCCTCAACCCGGAAGCCAACATGTGGATGCTGGCGCGGCCGCTGATCGAGGAATGGATGACCGCCAACCTGGGACCGGAAGCGCGGGTGCGCGACGCGGTCGACGGCATTTCGGAAACCATCGGCCGGTTGCCCCGGATCATGGACGGACTGGAGGAAAGCGCCGGCATGATCGCGTCCGGCCGCGTGCGCCTGCACCCGGACACCATCCAGTCGCTGAAATCGAACGGCAACGGCCATGCCGCCCTGGTCAAGGGCCTGTGGCTTGCGGTGGCCGTGCTGGTTCTGGTATTGATGCTCAAGTAGCGGCGCTCGAGGCTTGCGTCGACCTCCTGTAGATACTACCGTATCACACCAATTTCCCGTGAAATTGTGAATTCTACCCAGGCTGGATGGTGAAAACCGTGCTGAATGGCAAACGAGTCCTGCTGATCGTCTCCGGCGGCATCGCCGCCTACAAGTGCCCCGAGTTGGTGCGCCGCCTGCGCGAGCGCGGCTTTGCCGTGCGCTGCGTCATGACCGAAGCGGCGAAGCAGTTCGTCACGCCGCTGGCGCTCGGCGCGGTCAGCGAGGACAAGGTCTACGACCAATTATTCTCGCTCACCGACGAGCACGAGATGGGGCATATCCAACTCAGCCGCGATGCCGACCTGCTTTTGGTGGCGCCGGCCACCGGCAATATCCTGGCCAAGATGGCGCACGGCGAGGCCGGCGACCTGGCGACCACCGTGCTGCTCGCCACAGACAAGCCGGTGATGGCGGCGCCGGCCATGAACGTGCGCATGTGGGAACACGCCGCGACCCGGGCCAACGTCGCCACCCTGGCCGAGCGCGGTGTTGGCTTCATCGGGCCCGAGGAAGGCGACATGGCCTGCGGCGAATACGGCATGGGCCGGATGAGCGAACCCACCGACATCGCCGACGCCGTCGAAGCCTTTTTCACCCGCGACCTGCCGCTCGCCGGCAAGCGCGCGCTGGTGACGTCGGGGCCCACCCTTGAGCCCATCGACCCGGTGCGTTACATCGCCAACCGCTCGTCCGGCAAGCAGGGCCACGCCATTGCCACGGCGCTGGCGGCCTTGGGCGCCGAGGTGACGCTGGTCAGCGGCCCGACGCGGCTTCCCGATCCCGCCGGCATCGCCACGGTGCATGTGGAATCGGCAGCGGAGATGCTCGCCGCCTGCGAGCACGCACTGCCCGCCGACGTGGCCGTCTGCGCCGCCGCGGTCTGCGACTGGCGGGTCGCCGCCGAAGCGCCCGAGAAGTTGAAGAAAACACCCGGCGCGGTTCCGCCGCCGCTGGAACTGGCCGAAAACCCGGACATCCTGGCCACCCTGTCGGCGGCCGGCCCGAAGCGCCCCGGCCTGGTCGTCGGTTTCGCCGCCGAGACCGAGAACGTGATCGAAAACGCCACGGCGAAACTGGCGCGCAAGCGCTGCGACTGGATCGTCGCCAACGACGTGTCGCCCGAGACCGGCACCTTTGCCGGCGACAGCAACACGGTGCACCTGATTACCGCCGCCAACGCCGAGCACTGGCCGGCGCTGAGCAAAACCGAAGTCGGTGCGCGCCTCGCCGCGCGCATCGCCGAAACCCTGGCACCCCGGACGGAGGTCGCGTGATGACGGAACGGACGATCACCGTCGACGTGGTGCGCCTGGACCATGGCCGCGACCTGCCGCTGCCCGACTACGCCACGGCGGACGCCGCCGGCGCCGACCTGCTTGCCGCCGTCGGCGAGGACCTGGTGCTGGAACCGGGCCACCGGGCGCTGGTGCCGACGGGCATCTCCATTCAACTGCCCGCCGGCTACGAAGCGCAGGTACGGCCGAGGTCCGGCCTCGCCATCAAACATGGGGTCACGGCGCTCAACAGTCCCGGCACCATCGACGCCGATTACCGGGGCGAGGTCGGCGTGATCTTGATCAACCACGGCCAGGAGCCGTTCCGCATCGAGCGCGGCATGCGCATCGCCCAGATGGTGGTGGCGCCGGTCACCCGCGCCGAGTGGCGCGAGCGCGACGGCCTCGACGACAGCGAACGCGGCGCCGGCGGGTTTGGCTCCACGGGAACGGGCTGAGGGGAGAGGTCATGTTTCGGCTTTCGAAAAAAGCGCTCTATGCCATTGAGGCGGTGCTCGACATCGCCTACCACGCCGGAGCCGAACCGGTGCAGAGCCGCGAGATTACCCGTCGCCAGGGCATTCCCCGGCGTTACCTGGAACAGGCGCTGCAGCAATTGGTGCGCGAAGGTATTCTGGTCGGCGTGCGCGGACCGCGCGGCGGCTACCGGCTGGCGCGCGAACGGCGCCGCATCACCATCGGCGACATCGCGCGCGTGGTGCGCTCGGTGGAGACCCAGGAAACCGCCGACAAGAACCTGTCCGAATCGGAACTCGGCCTGCGTGTCGTGCAGCCGCTTTGGGACGAATTGCAAGAAGAGATCATGAAGAGTCTCGACGCCACCACCATCGACGACCTCTGCGACCGGGCGCGCGCCGAGGGCGTCGAGAGCGAAGGCCGCCGCACGCTCGATTTCACCATATGACCGGGCCGGCGGATGGGAGCCGCCGGCACCTACCTTGGGAGGGGACGTGAGCATGAACGACACGGGAACTGCAGCCGCGCAGGGCGCGCGGGGACGGATATACGACAGCATCATCGATACCATCGGCGCGACGCCCCTGGTGCGGCTCGGGCGGCTCGCCGCCGAGGCCGGCATCGAGGCGGAAATCCTGGGCAAATGCGAATTCTTCAACCCCCTCGCCTCGGTCAAGGACCGCATCGGTCTGGCGATGATCGAAGCGGCGGAGAAGGACGGCCGCATCGGCGACGACCCGTTGCTGGTCGAGCCCACGTCCGGCAACACCGGCATCGCGCTGGCCTTCGTCTGCGCCGCCAAGGGCTACCGGTTGGTGCTGACCATGCCCGAAAGCATGTCCATCGAGCGGCGCAAGATGCTGATGCTGCTGGGTGCGAAAATCGAACTGACGCCGGCGGCGCAAGGCATGCAGGGCGCAATCGACCGTGCCCAGGAGCTGATCGATACCACGCCCGGTGCGGTGATGCTGCAGCAGTTCGAGAACCCGGCCAATCCGGACATCCACCGCCGCACCACGGCTGAGGAAATCTGGATCGATACGCAGGGCAAGGTCGACGTGCTGATCTCGGGCGTCGGCACCGGCGGCACCTTGACCGGAATCGCGCAGGTGCTCAAGGAACGCAATCCCGACGTGCGCGTGGTCGCGGTCGAGCCCGAGGACAGCCCGGTCCTGTCCGGCGGCACGCCCGGCCCGCACAAGATTCAGGGCATCGGCGCCGGCTTCGTCCCCAGCATTCTCGATACCGGCCTGATCGACGAGACCCTGAAGATCGGCAACGAATCGTCCTTCGCCATGGCGCGCCGTGTTGCCCGGCTGGAGGGACTGGCAGTGGGCATTTCGTCGGGTGCGGCACTGGCCGCCGCGCTCGAAGTGGGCGAGCGCGCGGACATGGCCGGCAAGACCATCGTCGCCATCCTGCCTTCCTTCGCCGAACGCTATCTCTCGACGCAGTTGTTCGAGGGGCTTGAATAGGGACCGCAGAGACGTGGATTTCACCGAAGACCAGATCAACCGCTACGCCCGCCATATCTTGCTGCCGGAAGTCGGCGGCACCGGCCAGGAGAAGCTTCTGCAATCGAAGGTGCTGGTGATCGGCGCCGGCGGGCTGGGCTCGCCGCTGATCCTCTATCTCGCCGCCGCCGGCGTCGGCACCATCGGCGTCGTCGATGACGACACGGTCGATCTCTCCAACCTGCAGCGCCAGGTGCTGCACCACACCGCCGACGTCGGCAAGCTGAAGGTGGAAAGCGCGCGCGAAGCGGTGGCCTCGATCAACCCCGATGTCACCTTCGAGGCGCATCCCTTTCGTATCGACGCCACCAACGCCGCCGACCTGATCGCGCGCTACGACCTGGTCGCCGACGGCTCCGACAATTTCTCCACCCGGTTTTTGGTCAACGACGCCTGTTATTTCGCCAAGAAGACCCTGGTGTCGGCGGCAATCCTCCGGTTCGACGCGCAGATCGCCACCTATCGGCCGTTCACCGGCCCCGACGGCGAGGACGCCGGGCCCTGCTATCGCTGCCTGTTCCGCGAGCCGCCGCCGCCGGGCCAGGTGCCGACCTGCGCCGAGGCCGGCGTCATGGGCGCCATGTGCGGCATGGTCGGCTCTTTCCAGGCCACCGAGGTGATCAAGGAACTGTTGGGAATCGGCGACAGCCTGGCGGGATCGCTGTTGATCTGCGACGGGCTCGGCGCCGAGGTGCGCAAGATCAAGGTCGGGCGCGATCCGGGCTGCCCACTTTGCGGCGAACACCCGGAGATCACGGACCTCTCGATCCATGGCTGACGGCACATGAGTGAAACCAGCGACAGCCCCGACAAGCTCTCCGTCGTCGTCTACGACGCCAACTTCGACAAGGTGCACTATGCGCTGGTGCTGGCGTCGGGCGCGGCGGCCATCGGCCGGCCGGTGACGCTGTTCTTCACCATGCTGGCCTGCAAGGCATTGATGAAGCCGGGCGCCGACGGCCGGCCCGGCTGGGCCGACATGCCGCTCAGCGACACGCCCGGCAACGGCGAAGCGCGCGACGCGGCCTACGCGGACCGCAAGGTCGCCACCTTCGAGGAACTGCTGGAGGCCTCGGCCGCCATGGGCGTCAGGTTCCTGGTCTGCGAGATGGGCCTCCGGGCGCATGGGCTGGCGCGCGGCGATCTGCGCGACGACGTGCCGATCGAGGAAGGCGGCGTCGTCACCTTCCTCACCGACGCGTCCAAGGACGGCGCCGTCATCTTCATCTGAGGCCTATTTCAGCTCGATGCCCTTGGACTTCAGAAACGCGGCGAACCCGGCGCGTTCCGGCGCCGAGAGTTGGCGCGCCACGTTTTCCGACCAAGTGCATTTCTCCAGCACGCCGTAGCGCTCCGTGTGACGCTGGCCGCCCGGCTTGATCGGCTTGCGTTCGTGCGCACGGTCGTCATGGGGGCCGATTTCGCCCTCCAGATCGCTGTCGTCGTAGGTCTCGCGGTGGACGACGATGGAGGGCGGTAGGCGCACCGAGCGCAGGCCCTCCCAGTCCGGCCAGCCGAGCGTCAGCCCGGCGATGGGAAAGACGCCGTCCGGCAGTTCGACGATCTCGGCGAACTCGTCGATGCGGTTGCGGATCATGCTGATCGGGCAGGTGCCGAGCCCGGCGCTCTCGGCGGCGACGATGAAGTTCTGCATGGCCAGCGCCGCGTCGACGCAGGCGTTCATGAAGGTATCGGCATTGTTGTTCTGATAGTCGTGCCCGCGCATCTCGGCGAGCCGGCGGATGCGCCTGACGTCCCCCAGGAAAGCCAGAAACACCGGCGCCTTGCCGAACCAGGGCGACATGCCGGGGACCAACTCGGCGATGCGCGCCCGGCGCCCGGGATCGCGTACGACGACGATGGAATACTGCTGCAGGTTGGATTTCGCCGGCGCCGACTGGGCACAGGCAAGCAGCACATCGAGCAGCCCGCCATCCACGTCCCTATCGAGATAAGAACGGCAGGAGCGATGGTTGAGGATGCTCTCAATAGCCGCGGTTAGCGGCGCCTCGGCATCAGGCGTGAAGCCGTAGCGGCCTTCCAGCAAGCCGGCGAGGTCGTGTTCGCCCGCCATGCCCCGATCAGAATCCTTCGCCGAGAACCCGGTCCGGCGGCGCATGGCCGTCGACGAAGGTCTTGATGTTGATCAGCACCTTCTCGCCCATGTCGATGCGGCCCTCGTGCGTGGCGGAGCCCATGTGCGGCAGCAACACCACGTTGTCGAGCGCCAGAAGCTTGGGATTGACGGCCGGTTCATGCTCGAACACATCGAGCCCGGCGCCGGAGATATCGCCCGATACCAGAAGCCGCGTCAGCGCGTTCTCGTCGATGACCTCGCCGCGCGAGGTGTTGACCACCACCGCGTGCGGCCGCAAGAGCTTCAAGCGCCGCGCCGACAATAGGTGATAGGTGGCCGGCGTATGCGGGCAGTTGACGGAAATCATGTCCATGCGCGCCAGCATCTGGTCGAGGCTCTCCCAGTAGGTGGCCTCCAGTTCCTTCTCGGTCGCATCGTGCACACGCTGGCGGTTGTGGTAGTGGATGGAAATGCCGAAGCCGCGCGCCCGGCGCGCCACGGCGGTGCCGATGCGGCCCATGCCGACGATGCCGAGCCGCTTGCCGTAGATGCGATGGCCGAGCATGCCGGTCGGCGTCCAGCCGCGCCAGGCGCCGGCACGAAGCTGGCGCTCGCCCTCGGTCAGGCGGCGCGGCACGGCGAGCAGAAGCGCCATGGTCATGTCGGCCGTGTCCTCGGTCAGCACGTCGGGGGTGTTGGTGACGGTGATGCCGCGCTGGCGCGCGGAGGCAAGATCGATATGGTCGACACCGGTGCCGTAGTTGGCGATCAGGCGCAGCTTCTCTCCGGCCTGGGAGAGCAGACTGGAATCGACCCGGTCCGTGACCGTGCAGACCAGCACGTCGGCGGTCTTCACCGCCTCGACCATTTCGGCCTTGGTCATGGGTTCGTCGTCCAGGTTCAACTGCACGTCGAACAGTTCCATCATGCGTGTTTCAATGGGGTCCGGCAGTTTCCGGGTGACCACCACGCGCGGCCGCTCTTGGCTCATGAAGTCCTCTCCCGTGTTGCAGCTTGTCTTCGCGAACAACTCAGGCGTAGCAATCGCACCGGCCCTTGTCCAGCATCCGTTGGCTGGACCGGGCCGAGGCAGTATAGTATGTGCGAATCGCCACCGGAAAGAGACCCGTTTTCCCCTTCATGCGCAAACTTCTACCGATCCTCGGCTTCGTCCTCGCGCTCGCACCGCTGTTCGCCGTTCCGGCGGCGCTGGCCCAAACCAACGGTTCGGGCCTGCCGCTACCGCGTTTCGTCAGCCTGCGCGCCGGCGAGGTCAACATGCGCACCGGCCCCGGCGTGCAGTATCCGGTGGAATGGGTCTACCGGCGCCAGTCGCTGCCGATGGAGGTGATCGCCGAATACGGCACCTGGCGCAAGGTGCGCGACTGGCAGGGCACCCAGGGCTGGGTGCACCAGAGCATGCTGGGCGGACGCCGCACGCTGATCGTGACCGGCAAGGTGCGCTCGCTCCGGAGTCGCCAGAACACCCAGAGCCCGCCCGTCGCCAAGCTCGAGCCCGGCGTCATCGGCCGGATATTGGAATGCCCGCAGGACGGCGCCTGGTGCCGGATCGACGCGCAGGGCCGCGAGGGCTGGCTCCGGCGTGTCGAATTCTGGGGGATTTACCGCAGCGAAACGCTGGAATAGGCCGGCTCAGTCGTCGCCGCGCTCTCCGGTGCCCTGCTTTTCGTCGCCTTTGAGCCCCAAGCCCAGCATCAAGCCGATGGCGACGCCCTTGAGGCGCGGCAGAAACCACAGCATCAGCAAAAGCGTCAGCGGCAGCCAGATCACCATATGCACCCAGGTCTCCGGCCTGAAATGGCGCTCTGTCAGGACGATCGCCGGCACGATGATATGGCCGACGACGACGATGGTGAGATAGGGCGGGAAGTCGTCGGCGCGGATCTCGCCCAAGGCGGTGGCGCAGTGATCGCAGCGCTCGACCTGCTTCAGGTATTTGCGGTAGAGCGGCCGCTGGCCGCAGTTGGGACAGCGCTGGCGCCAGCCGCGCCACATGGCGGCCAGGGTGCGGTTCGGCGCGTCGGAAGGTGTATCGGTCGATGTGTCGCTCATATTTGGCGCCTTTCCGCGTCACGCAGGTTGAGCAAGATGCCGCCGCAAACCAGCAGGCCGCCGATGCCGACCCAGATTTCCAGCGCCTCGCCATAGAAGACGTAGCCGACGACGGCGATCAAGGGCAAACGCATGAATTCGATGGGAACAACCACGGCGGCCTCCGCCAGTTTCAGGGCACGGGTCAGCGTGTAGTGCGCGCTCATCGCCGTGATGCCGACCAGCGCCAGCCAAAACCATTCCATGCCGTGCGGCCAGATCCAGCCGTGCAGCGCCGGGATCAGGCCCATGGGAAGCTGCATGACGGTCATGTAGAAGAGAATGCACAAGGGCGTGTCGCGCTGCGCCAGGAAGCGTGTCGTGGTGTGCGCGGTGGCATAACCGAGCGCCGCGCCCAAGGCCGCGAGCGAACCGATGCCGACCACCGCCAGCCCCGGCCGCAAAATCACCAGCACGCCGACGAAGGCGATGGCGATGGCCACGATGCGCCCGCTGGTCAGCCGTTCGCGCAGGAAGATCGAGGCCATCACCGCCGTCCAGATCGGGGTGGTGAATTCCAGCGCGAACACCTCGACCAGCGGGATCATGGCGATGGCGAAGAACCAGCCGAACTGGCCGCCGAAGTGGGCGGTATTGCGCAACAGGTGAATGCCGATGCTATGCGTGCGAATCTGCCCCCAGCCGAAGCGGGTCAATAGCGCCGAAATCATCACCAGCCCGACCATGGAACGCCAGAACAGGATCTGGAAGGTGGAGAGATCGCCCGCCAGCTCGCGCCCGCAGATGGCCATGGTCGTGAACGACGCCAGCGCGCCGACCATCCACAAGCCGACCTTGGTCATGTCGCTCATCGGGCCAGGCTCTCGAGCAGATCGGTGGATGAATTGCGCCGCGGCCGCCACAGGCCACGCTCCTGCGCTTCCTTGAGCCGCGCCGCCATTTCGCGCAGCGCCGCGGGATTGTTCGCTTCCAGGAAATCGCGCACTTGGTCGTCTTCCAGGTAGGCGTCGAACACGGCGTCGAAATGGTGGTCGCGCACGCAATGGGCGGTGGCGGCGAAGGCGAACAGGTAGTCGACCGTCGCCGCCATCTCGAACGCGCCCTTGTAGCCGTGGCGCATGACGCCCTCGATCCACTTCGGGTTGACGACGCGCGCACGCACGACGCGGGCGACCTCTTCGTCGAGGGTGCGGGCGCGCGGCGTCTCGGGGCGCGAGTGATCCATGTGATAGGTGGCGGGCTGGGTACCCGAGAGATGGCGGACGGCAGCGGTCATGCCGCCCTCGAACTGGTAGTAGTCGTCCGAGTCCAGGATATCGTGCTCGCGGTTGTCCTGGTTCTGGATCACCGCCTCCACCGATTTGAGCCGCGCCTCGAACAGGCCGTGCTCGGCCCGGCCTTCGGCGCCGGCACCATAGGCATATCCACCCCAGGCGACGTAGGCACGGGCGAGATCGGCATCGGTCTCCCAGCCTTTCTCGTCGATCAGGGCCTGCAGGCCGGCCCCGTAGGCGCCGGGCATGGAGCCGAAGACCCGGTAGCCGGCGCGCCGGCGGGCGGTTTCCTCGTCCAGCCCGTCGGCCATCAAGGCTTCGGTCTCGCGGCGGTTGCGCTCGGCGGCGGGGTTGACCTCGTCCAGCTCCTCGACCGCGGCGACGGCGCGGGCGGCGGAATCGAACAAATCGATGAGCGCGGGAAAAGCGTCGCGGAAGAACCCCGAAACCCGAAGCGTCACATCGACACGCGGCCGGCCGAGCACACTCGCCGGCATCACCTCGAAGCCCGTCACCCGCCGCGACGCCGTGTCCCAGGTCGGCTGCACGCCCATCAAGGCCAGCGCCTGGGCGATATCGTCGCCGCCGGTACGCATGTTCGACGTGCCCCAGGCGCTGAGCGCCACGTGACGCGGCCAGGCGCCGTGTTCCTGCATGTGGCGCTCCACCAGAAGCGCCGCCGATTTCCAGCCGAGCTGCCAGGCCGCCGGCGTCGGCACCGTGCGGGTATCGACGGAATAGAAGTTGCGGCCCGTCGGCAGCACGTCCGGCCGGCCGCGCGTCGGCGCGCCCGAGGTGCCAGGCTCCAGGAACCGGCCCGAGAGCGCGGTCAGCGCGCCGGCGATCTCCGCCGGGCCGCTGGCTTCGACGGCCGGACGGATGACGCTGTCCAGGTTTTCAAGGACGGCCCGCGTTGCCGCCCATGCGGCGGGCGCCTCTAGGCGACCCGCCACCAGCTCGACGGCCAGCGCCTCCAGCCGTTCCACCGTGTCGCCGGCACTGCGCCAGGGATCGTCCGTGAGACCGGCCAGGCTATCGGGCCTCGGGCCGTCCCAGGCCGACGCCATGTCGCAATCCAAGGGATCGAAGCCGAGCGCCAGGTCTTCGGCCAGCGCCCGGTGCAGCGAGGCATCGCCCGCTTCGCCCTTTCCCCTCGGTACGCGCACCAGCGCCACCAACAGGTCGTCGAGCAGCCGGCCTTCGGGGGTTTTGCCGAACACATGCAACCCGTCGCGGATCTGCATTTCCTTGAGATCGCAAAGGTAGTTGTCGAGCTTGCCGAGCGCCGCCTCTTCGTTGTCGTCGTCCGCGATGCCGCAATCGGTATCGAGGCCGGTGACCCGGCAGAGATCGAGAATATCGCGGCGCAGGACCTTCAATCGGCGGGGATCGACACCGGCGGCCTCGTAATACTCATCGACGAGCTGTTCCAGGTCCTTCAAGGGGCCGTAGCTCTCGGCGCGGGTCAGCGGCGGCGTCAGGTGATCGACGATCACCGCCGAGGTGCGGCGCTTCGCCTGGGTGCCCTCGCCGGGGTCGTTGACGATGAAGGGGTAGATATTGGGAAGCGGACCCAAGGCCGCCTCCGGGTAGCATTCCTCGGAGAGCGCCAGCGCCTTCCCCGGCAACCATTCCAGGTTGCCGTGCTTGCCGAAGTGCACGACCGCCTGGGCGCGGAATTCGTACCGGAGCCAGGCGTGGAAGGCGAGATAGTTGTGCGGCGGCACCAGGTCCGGATCGTGGTAGCTTTCCTTCGGATCGATGTTGTAACCGCGCGCCGGCTGCAGGGCGACGGCGACGTTGCCGAGCCGAAACGCGGGGACGGCGAAGCGCCCGCAATCGACCTCTCCTTCGATGTAGAACGGGTCGCTCTCCGGCGCGCCCCAGCGCTCGCTCACCGCCGCGACCACGGCCGGCGGCAGTTCCGCAAGGAACATCTGGTATTCGGCCAGCGACAGGGTCTCGGCGATGTCGCGGCTGGCGAGCTTGCTGAAATCGTTGGTCGGGCCGGCGAGCACGCGGGCAATCAGGGCCTCGCCGCCTTCGGGCAGCGCGCCGGTGCGATAGCCGGCATCGCGCATGGCGCGCAACAGCTCCACCGCGCCGGCCGGGGTATCGAGCCCGACGCCGTTGCCGAGCCTGCCGTCGCGGTTTGGATAATTGGCGAGCACCAACCCGACGCGGCGCTCGGCCGCGGGTGTCCGCGCCAGTTCGGCCCACGCCTTGGCCAGCCGGGCGGTGAATGCGATGCGGTCGGCAACCGGCTCGTAGCGGACGATGTCGGTTTCGGTCAGCGGGTCGCGGCGCGAAAGCCCCTTGAACGAAACCGCGCGGGTCAGCACCCGGCCGTCGACTTCCGGCAACGCCACGTTCATGGCGATATCGCGCGCCGAAAGCCCGCGCGTGCCGTCGCGCCACCCGTCGGCGTTGCCGCCGGAAAACACGACTTGCAGCACCGGCGGGCCGCTCTCGCCTTCCGGCGCGCAATCGTAAGGACCGCGCACCCGCTCGATGCCCGGCGCGGAAAAGGCGAAACCGGTGGCGTTCAGGATCACGTCCGGCGGCGCCTCGTCCAATAGCGTCTCCAACGTCGCGGCGGCGACCGGATCCTTGAGGCTGGCGACGAAGACGGGCAGCGGATTGAGACCTTCCTTAACCAGGCCCTCGATCATCGCCTCCACGGCCCAGAGGTTCCCCGACTGAACCAGCGCCCGGTAGAATACCAAGGCCGCCGTCGGCCGGCCCTCGACCCAGTTGCCCTGCACGCGGGCGAGGTCGGTATTGGCGGCGCCCGGCCAATGCAGGCCGGCGCGGACCAAGGGACGGGGCTCGCGCCACTCGGCCTCATAGCCGATCAGGCTGGCGGCGAAATTCAGGAAGTCGCGGGCGTTCTCCGGCCCGCCATGCACGCAATATTGCCAGAAACGATGCTGTGCCTCGGGCCCCAGGCTGGAAAGCTCCGCCAGTTCGGCGTCGGGCTGGTCATCGCCCGGCAGCAGCGCCAGGGCAACGTCATGCTTGCGGCAGGTCTCGACAAGTTGCTCGACCCCGTAGGGCCAATAGCCGCGCCCGCCCAGGAGCCGCACCACCACCAGCCTGGCCTTGGCGACGATGTCCTCGCAATAGAGATCCACCGACATGTTGTGGCCGAGTTGCATGAGATTGGCGAGGCGCAGCGTCGGAAATCCGCCCGCCGGCAGCCCGGCACGGGCGTCGGCCAGCATGGCGAGCTCGGTGTCCGCCGCCGAAAGCACGACGACCTCGCCCGGCGTCTGGCCGAGATCGACGGCTTCGGAACCGTCCTGGATCGCGCCTGGTTGGGCGGCGAGGAGATGCAAATCAGCCCTCCGCCGTCAGCACGCGCTCGATGGCATCGCGGTCGAGGCCGGTCTCGCCGATGACCACCAGTTCCGTGCGGCGCGGCTCGTCGGCGTGCCAGGGCCGATCGTAATAGCGCTGCAGGCGCGGGCCGACGGCCTGCACCACGTGGCGCATGTCCTTGTCCGGAACGTGCACGAAACCCTTCACCCGCAGGATATCGTGGTCCAAGACCGCCTGGCGGATACGTGCTTCCAGGTGCTCGGGGTCCGGAACAGCGCCGAATCTGACGACGAAGCTCTCGAAGTCGTCGTGGTCGTGGTCGTCCTCGCCGTCGTGGTGCGAGCGGCGGCCTTCGATGGCGTCCTCCACGGCGGCGGCGATGCCGAGCAGCACGGCGGGATCGATGGAGCCATGCGTGGTATGCACCATCTTGACGCCGGGGCCGATGTCGCGCCCGACCTCGCGGCGGATGCCCTCGAGCCCAGCCGCATCCAGGAGGTCCGCCTTGTTCAACAGCACCATGTCGGCGCAAAGCAGTTGATCCTCGAATACCTCTTCCAGGGGCGAATCGTGGTCCAGCATCTCGTCGGCCTCGCGCTGGGTCTGGACGGCGTCGGGATCGTCGGCGAAGCGCCCTTCCGCCACCGCCGGCGCGTCGACCACGGTAATGACGCCGTCGACCGTCACGCGCGAGCGGATTTCCGGCCAGTTGAAGGCACGCACCAAAGGCTTCGGCAGGGCCAGGCCCGAGGTCTCGATGACGATGTGCTCGGGCGGCTCGGGCCGGTCCAGCAGAGCTTCCATGGTCGGCAGGAAATCGTCGGCGACGGTGCAGCAGATGCAGCCGTTGGCCAATTCCAGGACGCTGTCGTCGTCGCAGCCCTCGATGCCGCAGCCGGTGACCAGCTCGCGGTCGATGCCGAGGTCGCCGAACTCGTTGATAATCAGCGCGATGCGCTTGCCGCCCGCGTTCGCCAGCAGATGGCGGATGACGGTGGTCTTGCCGGCTCCCAGGAAGCCGGTGATGACGGTGGCGGGAATTTTCATGCTTTCGTGTCCTTCATGATGAGCGGCAGTCCGGCGGCGACGAACACCACCCGTTCGGCGGCCTGCGCGGCCACCTGGTTGACGTTGCCCTGCAAGTCGACGAACAGCCGCGACAGTTCGTTCTCGGGGATCACGCCGAGGCCGATCTCGTTGGAGACCATGACCACCGGGCCCTTGGCCCGGGCCAGGGCCTCGAACAGTTTGGTGACTTCCTGGCCGCCGTCGCGCCCGACGGAGACGAAGTTCATCGTCCAAAGCGTCAGGCAGTCGATCAGGAGCGGCCGGCCCTTGTCGCTTTCGGCGGCGATGACGTCGACGATATCGACGGGCTCCTCGACCGTCAGCCAGCCGGCGCCGCGCCGTGCGCGGTGCGCTTCAATGCGCGCTTCCATTTCCGCGTCGCCCGGCGTGGCGGTGGCCAGGTAGACCTTCTCGGGAAACGGCTCCAGGAGCTGCTCGGCATAGCGGCTCTTGCCCGACCGGGCGCCGCCCAGGACCAGCGTGACGCGCGCAAGACCGGTCATCGCATGACCCCTCCCGGTGCCGCCGCCTTGGGCGGGTTGTTGAGGCCCAGCAGCCGCCAGGCGCAGCCCTTGCCGCGCAGGAGCCCGCCCTCGATATGGTCGATGCGGGTCAGCGACAGGGTGTCGACGACCACCGCCATGCCGGCCTCCGGCGTGAGACCCATGGCATGCGCGATGGCGGCACGGATGGAACCGCCGTGGCAAACGGCGACGATGTCGCGGCCGGCGTGTTCGGCGGTATAGGCCTCGAGCACCCTGGCGGTGCGCGCCACCACGTCGGCGAAGCTTTCGCCGCCCGGCGGCGCGTTGCGGGCCGGCGCTTTCCAGAACTCGGCATAGACGTCCGGTTCGCGGGTTTCCATTTCCTGCCACGTGAGCTTCGCCCATTCGCCGAAGTCCTGTTCGCGGATGTCCGGCTCCACCAGGGGCTCCGGCGCGTCCAGGCCCTGGGCGCGGATGGCGGCGGCGGTCAAGTGGGTGCGGCTCAGGTGGCTCGCCACCCAGACGGCATCGGCCGGCAGCTTGGCGGCAAGCCCCTTGAAGGCATCCGTGTCGGAGCAATCGCAGGCCACGTCCTCCGAACCATAGAGGCGGCCCTTCATGCCCGGAACAGGGGCATGGCGTACCAACCACCAGCGGGTTTCCGTCGTCACGGCAGAATGGCTCCCACGACCAAAAGGATGAAAATCTCGGCGACTTGCTGGAGCGCGCCCAGCACATCGCCCGTATACCCACCCAGCCGGGAGCGCGCAAGCCAACCGACCGAAAGTAGCGCCGCCAGCGCCGCCGCCAGCGCCGCGATTCCCAACGTCCAGCCGAACAGCGACACCGCGGCGATGGCGCCGATACCGAGGCTTTGCACGCTCACCAGACCGTCCGGACGGCCGGCGCATTTCCCCAGCCCATCGGCGCGGGCCGGCCGCAGAAGCGTCATGCATGGGGCCATGACCGCGCGCGACAGCGCCGCCGCGCCGACCAGCGCCGACCAGGCAATGCCGGGGCCCTGCAGGCCGGCCAGGATCGACGCCTTGATGCCGACGGCGAAAATCAGCGCCAGCACGCCGTAGCTGCCGATACGGGAATCGCGCATGATCTCGAGCCGCCTGGGCTTGTCGCGCCCGCCCATGCCGTCGGCGAAATCGGCAAGGCCGTCCTCGTGCAGGGCGCCGGTCAGCCAGGCCATGGCGATCAGTCCGGCAAAGCCGCAGGCGAGCGGATGCAGGTCCGCCTGCGCCGCCAGCCAGAGCGCCCCGCCACCGACGGCACCGACGACGAGGCCGATCAGCGGAAAAGCGCGCGCCGCGGCGGCCAGCGCCTCCATGCCGGAAGCCGCGCGCACGGGCAGCCGGGTCAGGAAGGCGCCGGCGGCCAGGATATCGCCGGGCCAACCGGCGAGCAGCCTGGAGGCCAGGGTTGGCGGTTGCGTATCGGACAAGGCGTTTCGCTCCCTCGAAAACGTTCTCGGTTATAGGGGTTTCGGCCGGATCAGGAAACGCCTGTCGGTTCTCACAACACGTGAGAAAGTATGAACCCCGTCGGTCGTCGTGCCGACAGCGGAAACCCGTCGGCACGGCCCATAAGCCCGCTTGGGTTACACCTGATCTCCGGTACGTCTCGAATTACAGGAATAGACCCAAAGGGAGCCCGGGAAGGAGCGGGTTGATCAAGTCAATCGGCGATCTTTCAAAACCGTTGGTTTCGTGAAGGCTCCCGATCAACTGGATGGCAAAGGGGTATGGATCGGAATCATTGCCGTGAACCGAACGACCGGGCAGATTTCCAGGCTCGGATCCAAATCCGATCATATAGAAACGACGTATTGAACAGAAGTGTAACCAGCACGCCGAGGATCAATATCCGGACAAGGTCGTCAAGCTGCTGGCTGTACAGCACATAGACGGTAGCGACCGATATCGTGGACCGGACGACAATATGGATCGGGCGTCTGAAATAGCCGATGAAGCATGCCGCCAAGAGAGTGAGCGCCATGACCATGGCTGTTAGGGCGGAAAGAATTTCCGCGACCGGCGCCTGCAGGGTCAATGCCGGAGACAATAAGTAACTGAATCCCACGATGAATCCGGCTGCGGCCAATTTCATCGCTTGAACACCGGTACCGATCGGATGCGCCTTGGCGATTGATGCGGCGACAAACGATGCAATCGATACCGGTGGCGTCGCATCCGCCAAGACCGCGAAATACATAATAAAGAGATGCGCCGAGATGACCGGCACGCCGAGCTGGATCAGGATCGGCGCGCCAATCGCGGCGGTAATCGCATAGGCGGCGGATGTCGGTACGCCCATTCCCATAATGATCGTACAGAACATCAGCATGACACCGGCGAAGACAATGTTTCCGGCGGATACGGACATGATGGCGTTGCCGAGCGATACCGAAAGCCCCGTCAAGGTCAGTCCCGTGATGACGATGTTCGCCGATGCACAGGCCAGGGCGACAATCGTCACCCCGGGTGCCGCCTTCCTGACAATGTCCACAAGTCGCCGCGGCGTTATGCGTGTGTGCTTGCGGATCCACGAGACAGGAAGCAATGCCACAACCGACCAGAACGCCGAGAAGTGGGGTGAGTGGTGGGTGAACAGCAGCCCGCAAAGCACTAGGATCGGAAGAATCAGGTGGGCATCGCGCGCGATGACGCTCCATGCCGGAATCTCTTCGGCCTTCATGCCGTGCAGCCCCAGCTTTTTGGCTTCGAAATGAACGCTGAGAAGCATCAGGAAGAAATAGCAAACGCTACCCAGCAGCGCGGCGGTGATGATCGTCGGGTAGGGAGTACGAGTTGTTTCCGCCATGATGAATGCGGCGGCCCCCATGATTGGCGGCATGATCTGGCCACCGACACTGGCCGCCGCCTCGACGCCGCCGGCAAATGCTGGGCGGTAACCGAGGCTTTTCATCATCGGGATGGTAAACGACCCGGTCGTCACGACATTGGCCGAAGACGACCCGCTCATGGTTCCCATCAGCCCGGACGAAATGATCGCCACCTTCGCGGGGCCGCCGGCATAGCGCCCCGCGGCACGCATGCCGAAATTGGTGAATAGCCGCCCGGTTCCACTGCCATCGACGAATGCCCCGAAAATGACGAATATCGCAACCATGGTCGACGAGATGCCGGTGACGAAACCATAGACACCCTGGCTGCCGATGAGGTAGAGCGTTTCCACGATCAGTTCATACGGCAGGTCGCGAAAATAGAGCACACCCGGTGTGTATTCCGTCGCGAAAAGATACGCGATGACGATCGAACACAGAACCGCCAACGCCGGGGCGACGGCGCGCCGAACGGCCTCCAAAAGCAGGACCACGATCAGAGTGCCGAAAACAAACTCCGGCGGCAGAAGCGGGTCGACGTTCTCAATTCGCAGGTTGATGCGCGGCGCTTCGATGAAGGAATAGACATTTGGCAGGATTGCGAGACCGGAAAGCAACCAATCGAGGGCGGAAGGCCTGTCCATCGGTGATCTCGACGAGGCCGGGAACAACACGAACGCCAACGGGAGAAAAAGCCCCAGGTGAATGGCGCGTTGGCTCAAGGGCTCAAAGAAACCGAAACCGGAAGTGTATAAATGGAAGCCGATGGCGCCACCGGCCCACAGGGTGAAAGCGATGCCCGTCTTCCCCGATAATTGGCGCATTGTTGCAATCCTGAAAGGTCTAGTGGAAATGGGCCGGACTTATGAGTCCGGCCCATTTTGGGGAGGGGAAAAGGGAGATCAGATGTATCCCTTTTCCTTCAGGTATTTCGCCGCGCCCGGATGAAGCGGAACCGCGCCGTCCCCTGCCGCATTGCGACAGGAAAAATTCTCCATGGAGGCCGCGATGGTTCCGAGACGGTCGGTGTTCTCGCAAATCGCCTTGACGATCTTGTAGATCGTGTCGTCGCTGACCTTGCTCGACGCGTAGAGGCTGGTGGAGGTGACCAACACCGGGACGTCGGCATCCTTGTTCGCCGCATAGGTTCCCGCCGGGATCGCCTTTTTCGCATAACCCCAGGTCGCCGACAGGTCGTCCCGGAGCTTGCTGCCGAACGGCACCAGCGCGGTATCGCGGCCTTGTGAGGCATCGACCACCATGGAGCCGGGAAGCCCCAGGAGCACGAAGATGTAGTCGATTTGCCCGTCTTTGAACGCGGAGGCGAGATCGAGGTAGCCGGCGTTGACCACCTTGCCCGCCGAACGCAGCTTATCGTAGCTGGTGCCGTAATGCTCCATCACGAAACGGAACGAATACTCGTCCGTCGAGCCGGCTTTGGCGACACCGATTTTCCGGCTGCCCGAGGTGAAAATATCGCTGAATCCGGCTTTGTCGTCCTTGGCCTTGACCAGGTGCAGGTAGTTGTCCGCCAATCCATGAAGGACCATCCGGATTTCGGTATGCGGCTTGCCCTTGAACGGGCCGCTTCCCTTTTTCGCCGCAACGCCGAAGATGCTTTGGATGAATCCCAGCTGAGACACGCCCTTGTTGATTTTCGACGGATTCGAAACACCGCCACCCGGAACCGTCTTGAGCGACAGTCCGCTTTCCTTTTCCTGGACCAAGGCGGAAAGGCCGCTGGCCATGTTGTACCAACCGCCGCCGACGCCGCCGGCCGTGAACTCAAGAGTTTCGGCATGAGCGTATGAAGTGGCCGAGATCGCCGCGAACAGCGCGCTGCAAAACATTTTTCTCATTGTGAGCTTCCCTTTTTCGGATTTCGAACGGCTATCGCCGTGGCGCCCGCGCGTTTGCGGTTCGGCGATAATTCGTCATGTTTAAACCATAATTGCATATTGCATGCAATATGAAAAATGCATATAACCATCTCAATCTGAAACGGCGCTACACCGTCAGCCGGGATTTTGCTTGAGGAGAAAGACGTGGAAATTTGTTTGAAGGACTACGACGCCGTGACTTTTGACTGCTACGGCACCCTGATCGACTGGGACACCGGGATCGCCAATTTCCTTGGCCCCTGGGCGGTGAATTCGGACTTTCCCGATACCGTGGCAAATCTCATGGCCACCTTCGCGGAACGACAGTATGAAAACCAGCGCGCCCGCCCGTTCAAAAACTACCGCCAAGTCTTGGAAGACGCTCTCGCGGAAGCCGTGGACGCGCTCGGCGGGCGGATCGATGCCGAGGATTTGAGTGCCTTTTCTCAAGCCGTCGCAAACTGGCCGGCTTTTGTCGATACCGTCGATGCCTTGCGCCACCTCAAGCGGCATGGCCTTCATCTGGGCATACTCTCGAACGTCGATGCCGATTTGTTCGAACTGTCCCATCCGTTCTTAGGCGGCCTGATCGACACCGCCGTGACGGCGGACATGGTCCAGGCGTACAAACCGGCCCTGGTGATGTTCGAGGCACTGTTTGCGGCACTTGATAAGAAGAATATCGAACAAGACCGTATCCTTCACGTCGCGCAAAGCCGCTTCCATGATGTCGCGCCCGGGAACCGTATCGGCCTGAACACCGTATGGATCGACCGCCGTCACGGCCGCCCTGGAAACGGCGTCACCATCCACGACGACTCCACCCCATTCGCACGGTTCAATAATCTCGAAGCATTTTGCGCCGCCTTGAACGATTGAAGAAACCGACACAGGCCGTTTACGGAAGCCTTTGAGCGGTGATAGTAAAGACGCATGTCGAGATTCAACCCATTAGTTGCGACGTTGCCGATGCACATCCAGGTCGCCGACGCGATCAGGGACGCGATCATGCGCGGCGAGTTGACGGTTGGCGAACGCCTTCCCTTGGAGGAACTGGGCAAGGAACTCGGCGTGAGCCGGATGCCGGTGCGCGAAGCCTTGATTCGCCTGGAAAAAGAAGGACTGGTCGTATTTCACACGCGGCGAGGGGCGATGGTCGCGGGCATGACCATGGACCAGGCTGTCGACATCACCAATCTGCGGACGCTATTGGAGACCGACGCGCTCAAACGGGCCATGGACCGGTTCGAACCAAAGCATTTCGCCGAAGCTCGTGCTGTTTTGGAACAAGCGCGCAATACGACCGATGCCGACGAATTGGGAGATTTGCATTGGCAATTTCATCATTGCCTCTACGCGCCCTGTAACCGCCCCATCCAATTGGAGACGATCGATACGCTCCACGCAAACGTGGACAGGTACTTTCGCATGGTCTGGCGCGAGGCCGGCCTGCGGAAAAACTGGATCGACGACCACGAAAAAATCGTCGAAACGCTGGAGAGCGGTCATCTGGCGGAGGCCCTGAGCATGATTACAGACCATATGCTCGGAACACTGGAGCGCATGAAGGAATTTCTTGAGACGCATGCGCCTGAAGGCGGGAATTAGGCGCGGTTTGCCTCCATCGGCTTGAGTGCGGAAATCAATGCGTCAATCATGGCCGGCCGACGTGGGGTGGCGTGCGTCAGCAGGCAAATGTTTCGTGAAAACCCGCGGCCCAAAGGTTCCGAAATAAACAGCCTGTCGGCATATCTATTCAGCCCGGCCCATCTCGGCAGCAGGGAAACGCCAAAGCCATCGCTGACAAGGATGGCAATGGTGTCCAGGCTGTCCAGAAAACCTATCGGTTCGACGGCGAGGCGGCGTTTTTGAAGGAACGAGTCGGCGATTTTCCCACCCCATGCACTGGGGTCGTAAGCAAGGTACGGACCGGCTTCCAATTCCTTCTCGATGGCCACCGCTGGCCTGTTCCTGGACAGGAACACCATCGGCTCTTTGCAGATCGGAGTCGAACGCAGGGTTTTCGGAATCTGAAACGGGGGCTCGACGAGAAACGCCGCGTCGATCTTTTCATCCTCCAAGTCGGCGTACAGGTTCTTGGACGCTCCGGGAACGATATAGGGTTGCACGGTCGGGTGTGCTCTTTTGAGTTCTCGAAGCGCGTTCGGCATCAGGTCCGTCAGCACGGTTGAAATGGCGCCAACGCGAAGAGTCCCGGTTAGACCCGTTTCGTCGGCATCGCCGGCCAATTCCGCCGCTTCGTGAACCAGCCTCCGCATCCGGGGCAGCATATGCAGGCATGCCTGGGTTGGATGGACGCGGGGGCCGACCCGGTCAAAAAGCCTCACCTTCAATTCGTTCTCCAGCGTACGGATTCGCTGCCCCACCGCCGCCGGCGTCAGCCCGAGTGCGCGCGCGCTTTCCGCGATCGAGCCTTTCTCGACGACAAGAATTAGGCTGTGAAGGAAGCTCGTATCCATATTTTTTCTTTCTATAAGATAAAATTAAACTGATTTTTTATTTTTATAAGTCTGCGGTACTCCTGGCCCGAATTCAAGGAGGCACCCATGGTTTTTTCTGCGACGACCCCACTTCAACCGACGCCGTCGAAAGCCGTTTCCCGGCTGATGCTGCCGGAACGGCAAGCCATCGCAACGCCCAATGTGCGTTCGGCGGATCGGCAACTTCTCTCGCATGCACGAGACGGATATATGGACACCACCCACTTCGACACGGTGCGCTTCCCGCCGCCCGAGTGGGCGTCCGACATTTTCGAATATGCGGCGCGGGACGGCAGCCTCGCCTATACCGGTTACCGCGGCAACGAGAACGTCCTGCAACGCGTTGCCGCCAACGTGGCGCGGTTTCTCGGCGTTCCAGTCGACCCCGCGCGGAATCTCATTTTGACGCCGGGTACCCAAGGCGCGCTGTTCGCCGTCCTGGCGGCGCAAATCGACCCTGGAGACCGTGTCGCCACCATGGATCCCGACTATCTGTTCGCGGCTCGAATTCTGGCGTTCCTCGGCGCGGATATCGGCTACGTGCCGATGATCGAGGCCGGCGAGGAATTCACGATCGACCTGGAAGCCCTGGAGCAGGAGTTCTCCCATCATCGGACAAAGCACTTCGTCTTTTCCCACCCCAACAACCCGACCGGCGCGGTTTTCTCGAAACCGGTCATTCAGGGCATCGCGGCTCTCGCTCAACGGTACGGCGTTTCGGTCACGGTGGACGAACTCTATTCCCGGCTCGTCTACGGAGAGCGGACATTTCACCACCTGGCCGCCGAAGACGGCATGTTCGCACGCACGGCGACCCTGCTGGGGCCGAGCAAAACGGAATCCCTGAGCGGATACCGTTTGGGCATCGTGGTCGGCAGTGACGATCTGCTGCAGTCGGTCGAGAACGTGCTGTCGATTTCAGCACTGCGTGCACCGGCATATGCACAGCACCTGCTTCCCTTCTGGCTCGGCCCGGATGAAGACTGGCTGCGGGCAAGGATCGAGGAGTTCGAGAAACTGCGTGGCCTGACGCTTTCAAAGTTGAACGAACTGCCCTGGCTCGACGTCAAGCCGCAAGGCGGAACCGCTTATCTCTGGCCGGATGTCTCGCCCCTGCGGCTTTCGGACCTGGACCTGGCGATCGCATTCTTGGAGAACGCGAACGTTCTCGTCAGTCCCGGGTATCAGTTCGGCCCAACCGCGAGCGGCCGGTTTCGGCTTTGCTATGCGCGTGACGAACGGAGCTGGTCCGAGGCGCTCGACAAGATGCTCGACATCATGGATGCCGCGGGCCGTCGGTTCGGGTTGGATGGGCGGAGGAAAGGGTGCTGACGCCGGTCTCGGCTCGGCTTTCCAATCTCCGCAACGGATCACCAATTGAGAGGATCGACAACGCCGTTGCGCGAGCCGCGCCGCCTCCGATAGGCTGCGCATCGGACGCCGAGACACATGAAAAGGAACCGCGACATGACCGAGATCACCGCCGACGGCCTCAAGGCGCTGGCCCAGTGGGACACGCCGACCATCTGCAACGCGCTGGAGGTCACCACGCCCGAGCGGCGCGGCTACGGCTATACGGTGCATCCGTTCGTCTGTCTCGACCCCTCCTTGCCGCCCATGGTCGGCTTCGCGCGCACCTTCAAGATCCGCGCCGGGCAACCGCCGGCGGGCAACGCGGTCGACCGCATCACCTGCTACGAATACGTGGCCGACGGCCCCAGGCCGACCGTCGTCGTCATCGAGGACCTGGACCCGAGCCCGGGCGTCGGTGCCTTCTGGGGCGAGGTGCAGACCAACGTGCACAAGGGCCTCGGCGCGCTCGGCACCGTCACCAACGGCTCCATCCGCGACATCCCCGACAGCGCGCCCGGCTTCCAGGCCTTGGCCGGCATGGTCGGGCCGAGCCACGCCTTCGTGCATGCGGTCGATTACAACTGCCCGGTCACCGTGCACGGCATGGAAGTGCGCCACAACGACATCATCCACGCCGACCGGCACGGCGCCGTGGTGGTGCCGGCGGACGCCGTCCATGCCATCCCGGCCGCCGTCGACCTGATTTCCAGGCGCGAGGCGAAAGTCCTGGACGCCGCCAGGGCCGAGGGTTTCGATGTGGAGAAGCTGAAAGCGGCAATCGGCGAGAGCGCCGAAATCCACTAAAAATCCGCTAGACGCGATCTAGAAGTTCAGCGACGTCACCACCGTGAAGGCGCCGAGCGCCACGGTGGCGCCGCCGATCGCCGCCTGCAGGCCGTTGTTCACCCATGTGAGCGCCCGGGCCGAGCGCATGGGAATGCTGATCACGGCGGTAAACAGCGCCATGCCGGCGATGGAGCCGACACCGAACAGCGCCACGTAAAGAAGCCCGAGCCCGGCTGAATCGGAAGTCTGCACGGTCAGCACGATCAGCGCCGCCGAGCCGGCCATGCCGTGCATCAGCCCGACCATCAACGCGCGCAGCGGAAACGGGCTCTTGTGGCGGTGATCGTGGTGGTGGCGCCCCGCATCGTGCGCCTTGGCCGCCTCGCCCTTGTGCGAGTGGGCGTGAAAGTGGGTCTCGCCGTCGCCGTGCCTGTGGGCATGGAAATGGATGCGGTCCAGCCACACGCGGCGCACCACGTCGGCGCCCAACAGCACCAGCATGACGCCGACGGCGGCTTCCAGCACATGCGCCACCCGGTCCGAGATCGCGGTATTCAGCATCAAGACGATGCCGCAGACGATGAACAGCGTCAGCGTATGGCCGAGGCCCCAGGCGGCGCCCTGGCGGATGGCGTGCCTGAGCGTCGTGGCACGGGTGGTCAGCGACGCCACGGCGGCGATATGGTCGGGCTCGAAGGCGTGGCGGATGCCGACGAGGAAACCGAGAACCAGAATGGATGTCATGCGCGAGGTCTCCTGGGCGGCCGAACCGCCTGGTCCCGTTTTGGAACACCGCGCCGGCAAGCACAACGCTTTTTCGCCGGCGCGCGACTGCTGGGGGCATGCCGGGCGCGCAAGGCGGCGCCGGATTCCCGTGCGCCGGACGATCTGGTATAGGTAAAACCAATATTAGGCGCAGCAATGCGAGCTTGAACGGCGGGCGGGCGAAACCTACCCTCCGGAACAGGGAAACCACGGGGGACGGATGGCATGAGCACGCCGAGCGGCGCCAGCGACAAGCGGGTTCCCACCTATTGCTACCAATGCGTGGCGGGGCCGGATTTCCTTACCGTGCGGGTCCAGGACGGCGTCGCCACCGAGGTCGAACCCTTGTTCGACGCCAAGGACATCCATCCCGGCTGCGGGCGCGCCTGCGTCAAGGCCTACGGCCTGGTGCAGAAGACCTACAACCCGAACCGCGTGCTCACCCCGATGAAGCGCACGAATCCAAAGAAGGGCCAGGACGAGGACCCGGGCTTCGTGCCGATCTCGTGGGACGAGGCGCTCGACCTGGTGGCGGACAAACTGAACGCCGCCAAGGCCAAGGGCTTGACCGACGAAAGCGGCTATCCGCGCGTCGCCGCGAGCTTCGGCGGCGGCGGCACGCCGACCTCCTACATGGGCGCCTTCCCCGCCTTCCTCAGTGCCTGGAAGGTGGTGGACCTGTCGTTCGGGTCGGGGCAAGGCGTCAAGTGCACGCACTCGGAACATCTCTACGGCGAGCTCTGGCACCGGGCCTTCACGGTCTGTCCCGATACACCGACCTGCGAATACGTGCTGTCGTTCGGCGGCAACGTGGAGGCGTCCGGCGGCGTCGTCGGGGTCAAGCGCCACGCGGATGCGCGGGCGCGCGGCATCAAGCGCGTGCAGGTGGAACCGCATCTTTCCATCACCGGGGCCTGTTCGGCCGAATGGGTGCCGATCAAGCCCAAGACCGACCCCGCCTTCATGTTCGCCATGATCCACGAATTGATCTTCGAACACGGCGACAAGCTCGATCTCAAATTCCTGCGCGACCATACCTCGTCGCCCTACCTGGTCGGGCCGAACGGCTATTACATGCGCGACACGGCGACGCGAAAGCCGCTTTTGTGGGACGACCGCACCGGCGCCGCCCTGCCCCATGACACGCCGGACACGGTGCCGGCGCTGTTGGGCAGCTATACCGTCGCCGGCGTCGAGATCGGGCCCGACGACCGGATTTGGACCCACAACACCGCCGAGGCGCGGACCGCGCACCAGGTGCTGGCCGACCACGTGGCCGGATACACGCCCGAGTGGGCGGCGGAGATTTGCGGCGTTTCGGCCGAGACCATCCGCCGCATCTCCAAGGAATTCCTCGATCACGCGCGCATCGGCGAAACCATCGAGGTAAGCGGCCGCACGCTGCCGCTGCGCCCAGTCAGCATTCACTTGGGCAAAACCGTCAACAACGGCTGGGGCGGCTACGAGTCCTGCTGGGCGCGTACGCAACTGGCCTGCATGACCGGATCGCTGGAGGTGCCGGGCGGCACGCTGGGGACAACGGTGCGCCTGAACCGGCCGGCGACGTCGCGCCAGGCATCGGTTCTGCCCGGCGAGGACGGCTTCATGGTCTATCCCTGGAACCCCACCGACAAGGAGAACTGGCGCGCCCAGCCGCAGATCCGGAACGCGCACTCGACCCTGGTGCCGCTGGTCGCCGACAGTGCCTGGTCGCCGGCGCTGGGACCGACGCATTTCGCCTGGATGGCACAGAAGCACGCGCCCGACAAGTTCCCGAAATCGACGCCGCCGGACGTCTGGTTCTGCTACCGCACCAACCCGGCGATCTCGTTCTGGGACACCGACGGCATCAACGACGTGCTCGCCAACTTCCCGTTCATCGTCTGCTTCGCCTATACCATGGACGAGACCAACCACTTCGCCGACGTATTGCTGCCGGACTGCACCGATTTGGAAGGGCTGCAACTGATCCGCGTCGGCGGCACCAAGTATATCGAGCAGTTCTGGGACACCGCCGGCTTCGCGCTGCGCCAGCCGGTCGCCGGCGTCCAGGGCGAGGCCCGCGACTTCACCTGGATATCCCAGGAGATCGCCAAGCGAACCGGGCTGCTGGAGGAATTCCTCACCGCCGTCAACAAAGGGGCCGCGGGCATTCGGCTGTTCGGCGAGGGTTACGACTTCTCCCTCGATACCAAGAAGGAACACGGCGTCGAGGAAATCTGGGATGCCTGTTGCAAGGCCGCGTCGGCGGAGCTGAGCGGCGGCGAGGACATCGTCGGCCTCGATTACTTCAAGGAGCACGGCTACAAGGTCGGCCCCTACGACCGCATCAACTGGTACCTGTTCCCGAGCCTGGAAGACCAGGGAATCCGCTTCGAGCTCCCCTACCAGGAACGCCTGACCCGCATCGGGCGCGAGCTCGGCAACCGGCTGCACGAAATGGGCATCACCTGGTGGGACAAGCAGTTGCGCGAATACGAGCCTTTGCCGTCGTGGCACGATTTCCCGGGCATCTGGGAGACCGCATTGGCGACCAACTTCAACGTCGATATCGACGACTATCCCTTCTGGCTGCTGACCAGCCGATCCATGCAGTATTCCTGGGGCGGCAACGTCGGCATCCAGATGATCAAGGAGGTGGCGGGCAACATCGCCGGCCACGAAGGCATCATCATCAACGCCCAGATGGCCGCCGAACTGGGCATCGAGGACGGCGACCGCATCGAGGTGACCTCGCCCCTCAATTCGACCCGCGGCCGCGCCGTCCTGCGCCAGGGCATCCGCCCCGACACCATCCTGATGATCGCCCAGTTCAACCACTGGAAGACACCCCTGGCCAAGGACTTCGACGTGCCTTCCATGAACAAGCTGATGCCCATGCTGCTGGACCTCACCGACGCCACCGGTTCGGGCGCCGATCTGGTGAAGGTCAACATTCGCAAGATCGGGGATGGCGCATGAGCGCTCCAAATTCGCACATCGGCGACCCGACCAAGCGCTGGACCATGGTCGCCGACCTCGAGCGCTGCGTCGGCTGCCAGACCTGTACGGCGGCGTGCAAGCACGCCAACGCCACCTCGCCGGCCGTGCAGTGGCGCCGCGTGCTCGACATCGAGAGCGGCACCTTCCCCGAGGTGCGCCGCACCTTCGTGCCGGTCGGCTGCATGCACTGTTCCGATCCGCCCTGCATGCATGTCTGCCCGTCGACGGCCACCGGCCAGCGCGCCGACGGCATCGTCACCATCGACTACGACATCTGCATCGGCTGCGCCTATTGCGCCGTCGCCTGCCCCTACCAGGCGCGCTACAAGGTGCAGCAGCCGCGTTTCGCTTATGCCGGCGCCAAGATGAAGAACGAGGCCGAGCGCGAAGACCCGGCGCGCCTTGGCGTCGCGCAGAAATGCACCTGGTGCGCGGACCGTATCGATTTCGGCTTGGAGAACGATCTCACGCCGGGCGTCGATCCGCGCGCCACGCCGGCCTGCGTCAACGCCTGCATCGCCGACGCGCTGCATTTCGGCGACGCCAACGATCCGGACAGCAACGTCTCCAAGCTGCTGGCCAATTCCCACACCTTCAAGATGCACGCCGAGCTCGGCACCGATCCGAACTTCCACTACGTCTACGGCAACAAGGACCTGGACGACCCGGCCGGCACGGAAATGGCCAGGACCGTCGACAAGCACGCGGACCTCGGCGTCAAGCCGTGGCTGCAACAGCACTGGGACTGGCGCGCGGCGGGCAATTTCATCGGCGGCGGCACCGGCGCCGGGCTTGCGGTCATGGGGGCGCTGGCGGCTTTCCTGGGGGTGAAATCGGGCGGGCTGCACTTGGCGGCGATGGCCTCGGTGGCGCTCGGGCTGTTCATGGTGTTCCTGGAAACCGGCCGGCCGTTCCGCGCGCCCCTGAACGTCTTCTTCCACCCGCAGACGTCCTGGATGACGCGCGAAGCCATGGTCGGCGCGCTGTTCTTCCCCGTGGCGCTGGCCGCCGTCTGGACCGGCATCGACGGGCTCGCCTGGGCCGCCGGGCTGCTGGGACTCGCTTTCGTCTACGCGCAAGGGCGCATCCTGACCGAGGCCAAGGGCATCCCGGCCTGGCGCACGCGATCGAGCCTGCCGCTGATCGTCACGACCGGGCTCACGGAAGGTGCCGGTTTGGCGCTGGCCGCATCGGCGATGTTCCCGGTCCCGTTGGGGGGCTTGCGAGAAACGTTGCTTTGGGCGGTGCTGGGATTGGTGGGCTTGCGGGCGTTATCGTGGATGGCCTATCGCGCGCGGCTTTCGGCGGGCGCGCCGGAAATGACCAACCGGGTACTGGCCGCGACCCATCCCGGCATCCTGATCGGCGGGCACCTGTTGCCGGCGGGGCTTGCCGCCGCCGCACTCCTGTTCACCGAACAGGCCGCCTTCACCGCCGCGCTGGCGGGACTGGCGGCAGCCGGCGCCGGCTGGGCGATGAAGTTCATCATCGTCGTCCGGGCGTCGTACAACCAGGGCTTCGCCATCGAGCGCGTACCGTCCCGGGGCGGCATCGGCATCGCCGGCGGCGTGCAGCCCGGCTGGCAGTAGGCGGCCCGATCGGCGCGGAAAATCCTATTCACGGATACCACGGAAGGATGCGATGAAAACCCACAAGACCGACATCGAAATCCACTGGGGCGACTGCGATCCGGCCGTCATCGTCTTCTACCCGAACTATTTCAAGTGGTTCGACGTCTCGACGACCAAACTGTTTGATTCGGTCGGGCTCAACCTGGCGGAGCTGTTCAAGGACGACCACATGGTCGGCATCCCGATCCTCGACGCCGGGGCCAAGTTCACGCGCCCGTCGCGCTTCCAGGACGTCATCACCGTGGAAAGCGGCATCGAGCGCTGGGGGCGATCGTCGTTCCGGATCAAGCACACCATCACCAACAAAGGTCATGTCTGCGTCGAGGGCCACGAGGTTCGCGCCTGGGTCGTGGTCGACCCCGACCATCCGAACGGGATCAAGGCGGAACCGGTGCCGGAAGAGGTCAAGGCGCGATTCGGAGAGGATTAGGGGCTGGGATTCTTCAGCGGCCTGAAGGCCAAGGGCGGCTTCCGGCCGGAAACCGCCAATTCGATCAAGCCTCGGAAATGCCCTCGATCTTGGCGCGTTTTTGGTTGGATCGTTGCGCGATCTCGTCGTCCTGCGCCTGGATGGCCACACGCGCCAAATCGATAAGGTCTTCGCCGAACGACTGATCGAGCTGTTCGACCGCGACCCGGCGATTGGATGTCTGGGTTCCATCCGCGTAGGTCACATTGAACATCCTGAACGCCGCGCTCTTGCCTTTGGTACTCCTGCGTCCCATATCGTTTTCTCCGTTTTCAACTGGTTAAAGCTCGGACCACTGGGTGGCGGCGGTCCTGCCACGGCACGCGCACGGCCTGTTGCGTAGGCACCGTCGGCGCCGGTCCGGCGCTTGCCGCCGACCGACCGCGGGGGTGCGGCGGAAAGCCGGCACGCGGGCAATTGAGACGGCGGCGTTGGAGCGCGCCGTAAATAAGCGTTTGGTTTCGTTATTCGCCGTCGTTGGGAACGTCGCTGGGAGCGTCGCCGGATTCCGATTCCTCGGTTTTCTTTTTGCGGGCTTCCTCTTTCAAAGCGGCCCGCTCGGCCTTCTTGGCGGCCTTGAGGCGTTCTCGTTCCATGCGGTCGAATTGGTAGTTGGGTTTTCTGGCCATTTTTTTCTTCCTGTGCGGTTATCTATCTGCCCGTCCGGCAACCGACCGAACACAGGGTCCGATATGGCAATCATCTCGCTCTGTTTGAGCTCTGCTTCCACGTACCGGCGAAGCGCGCAAATTCCCGCTCCCGAACCAGTCGGGAGCGGGAGCTGGCGAGATCAGTCGATCAGCGACAGATTTTCGGCGGACGACTTGCCGTCACGGCCGGCTTCGACTTCATAGGCAACTTTCTGCCCTTCGGTGAGAGTCCGCAGCCCGGCGCGTTCGACGGCCGAAATATGGACGAATGCGTCCTTGCTGCCATCCTCAGGTTCGATGAAACCAAAACCCTTGGTCGGGTTGAACCACTTAACAGTACCATTAGCCATAGTTAATTCCTCTAACAGGCGTTTGTATCCGCTCCGCACACCATGTGCAGGCGCGGCCGGTTTTACGATCACATTGTCAGGGGGTAACTCAGCTAAACGGCGCACCGGTCGGATCAGGTAACACCAAACGAATGTAACGTATACGCGACGCATATAGACGGCCTGGGCGAAAAGTCAATGCTTCTGATGGCAAAAAGGCACTCGCCGCGTCCGGGCGCCAACCCCCGTTCGAGCCGACCGTTACACTATCCGGCGATTGGCGAGAGTGCCGAGCTTTGTTGAATAGGAATTTATTGCATTTATTAGGTTTTATGGTATAGTGCCGATTCGCAGTGCCGAACAGCCGGCACAGGCACGCTATTTCACAATCGAATCAGAGAGACGCCGGAACCGATGCCCGCCGCCGAAATCGCGGTCGCGCGGGAGGGTTGGGACCGGTATTGCGGAGTGGCACGATACCGACAGCATCGCATGGCCTGCCGCGTTTACGGGAATGTCGATGGCGGCCGTTTCGACGAGGTGGGAAAAATTGGGTTCGTTCCTGAGTTTTTTTTAGGAATCGTTTGTAATCAAGAGGTTCCAACCAGTGAAAAACGCTGCCGAAACGAATTTTCGGGATGAGCCCATAGGCGGACAAAGGTTGTCGGCCATGATCCTTCGACACGGGCCATCGGCCCTGCTCAGGATGAGGACGGAGCCAATGGAACCACCTCATTCTGAGCAGGCGCGAAGCGCCGTGTCGAAGAATGGGCCGGCGGCCGGGGCTACTTCAACAGGTGCGGCAGCCACAGCGTCAGCGTCGGGAAGCCGATCAAGAGACCGACGCGGACCAGGTCGGAGGCCAGGAACGGCATCACGCCGATGAAGGTCTCCTTCATGCGCGTGCCCTGGGCCAGCGAGTTGATGATGAAGACGTTGAGCCCCACCGGCGGCGTGATCAGCCCGACCTCGACGACGATCAGCGAGACGATGCCGAACCACATCTTCAGGTCGTCCTCGGGCATGCCGAAATCCAGGCCCGACACCACCGGCCAGAAGATCGGCACGGTCAGCAAGATCATCGCCAGCGAGTCCATGAAACAGCCGAGCACCAGGTAGATGACGACGATGATCAAGAGGATGGAGATCGGCGAAAGCCCGCTGGACTGGATCAGGTCTGCCAGTTCCGCCGGCATCCTGGAAAGCGCCAGGAAGGAATTGAAGAAGTCGGCACCCAGCAGCACCATGAAGATCATGGCGCTGGCCGCCGCCGCCGAGACCACGCATTCGATGAAGCCCTGAAACCTGAGCCCGCCCTTCCAAACGGCGATCAGGAGCGTGCCCATGGCGCCGAAGGCGGCACCCTCGGTGGGCGTGAAGACGCCGAGGTAAATGCCGCCGATGACGACGATGAAGATCATCATCACCGGCCAGGTCTCGAAGAATGCCCGGAGGCGCTGGGCGCCGGTGGAGCGCGGGCCGACGGGTCCGGCTTCCGGGCGGATGCGGACATAGATGGCGATGGTCAGGATATAGCCGAGCGCGGCGAGGATGCCGGGCACAAAGGCCGCCTGGAACATGGAGATGATGTTGGCCTCGACGACGATGGCGAAGATCACCAAGACGACGGACGGCGGGATCAGGATGCCGAGGGTGCCGCCGGCGGCGAGCGCGCCGGTGGCCAGGGCGCCCGAGTAGTTGTAGCGTTTCAGTTCCGGCAGCGCCACCTGGCCCATGGTCGCGGCAGTGGCCAGCGACGAGCCGCAGATCGCGCCGAAGCCCGCGCAGCCGCCGATGGCGGCCATGGCGACGCCGCCCTTCCGGTGGCCGAGGAAGGTATTGGCGGCGGTGAACAAGGACCGGCTGAGCCCCGCCTGGCTGGCGAACTGCCCCATCAGCAGGAACATGGGGATCACCGACAGGTCGTAGGAGGCGAACTTCCAGTAGACCGAGGTCTTGGTGTAGCTCAACAGCGGCAGCCAGCCGGTGATGGAGACGTAGCCGCCGATGCCGACCGTCATCATCGCCACCGCGACGGGCACGCGCAGCATCATCAGGGCGAACAGGATGACCAGCCCCAGGATGGCGATTTCGAAACTGCTCATTCCGCCGGCCCCCGGAGTTCGGTCACCGCCGTGTAAAGGCAGGCGAGCGTGAGCACCGCGAACGACAGCGTGATCGGCGGAAAGGCCCACCAGATGGTGATGCCGAGGATCATGGTGGTCTCGTGCACCTCATGCATCTCGAAGGTGCCGACCCACAGCCGCCAGGTGAGCATGGCGGAAATCGCCAGCAAGATCAGCGAGCCGACGCCGTCCATGCGGCTCTGCACCTTGTCCGGCGCCCACGACATGAACAAATCGACGACCACGTTGGCCTTCTTCAGTTGGCAGTAGGGCAGGAACAGCGACACCGCCACGGCGTTGCCCATGGCGACCATCTCGAAGTCGCCGTAGATGGGCGCGGAAAACAGTGCCCGGCCGAGCACGCTGACGATCACCATGGTGGCGAGCCCGGCCATCAAAACGCCGCCGGCCACCGCCAACCAGTAGGAAATGGATAAAAGAACGCGGCCGACCGGATCGGCCGGCCGCGAGACGAGAGTGTTCACGTCAGACATAAATGATGTCTTTCACTCGAAAAGGTCTGACCGCCTTACTTGGAATACTTGGCGATCAGGCCGCGGGCCTCGTCGATCAGCGCCTGGCCGTCGACGCCTTTCTCGGCGGCGACTTTCTTCCAGCGGTCGATGACCGGCTGCTCGACCTTGGCGCGCACCTTCAGCACCTCGCTCAAGGGCATCTTGTAGATGGTGCCCGACTTCCTCGCCGCGGCCTCGCCCGGCACTTCGACGGCATCCCAGACCTTGGCCATCTCGATGGCCAGGGCGCGCCCGGAGTTGTCGTCAATGACCTTCTTCAGATCGGCCGGCAGCGCATCGTACTTGGCCTTGTTCATGGCGAACAGGAACACCGACGTGTTGATGCGCGGGTTGGCCGGGTCGTCGAAGGTCATGTGGTTGTCGACCATCTCATGCACCTTCAACGGCAGCGCGATCTCGTAGGGGATGATCACGGTGTCGACGATCTTCTTGGTCAGCATTTCCGGGATCTTCGGCACCGGCACGCCGATCGGCGTGGAGCCCAGCGCCTCGATCACCCAGCCGCCGGTTCGGGTCGGCGTGCGGACCTTGTGGCCGGCGAGATCGTCGGCGGTGCGGATCGGATCGACCGAATGGAACACCTGGCCGGCATGCACGTGGAACATCAGCACCTTGATGTCCTTGTACTCCTCGCCGTGCTTGGCCATGAAGTCCTGCATGGCCATGTTGGTGGCGTAGGTGGTGGTGTGCATGAACGGCAGTTCGAACACCTCGTGATTGAGGAAGCGGCCGGGGCTGTAACCGGGCAGCGTCCAGACGATGTCGGCGACGCCGTCCTTCACCTGCTGGATCAGTTGCGGCGGCTTGCCGCCCAGTTGCATGGACGGATAGACGTCGATCTTGATGCGCCCGCCGGACGCCTTCTCGATGCGCTTCGCCCACGGCACCGCCAGCGCGGCGTTGGTCGGCGCCTTCGGCGGCGCGAAGTGGTGCAGCTTGAAGGTGAATTCGGCGGCGTTGCCGAGGCTCGGCAGGCCGAGCGCCAAACCGAGCGCCAATCCGCCGGCGAGGGTTTTCAACGAAAATTTCTGCATACCTGTTTCTCCCAGTTTTCTGCGTGGTCACGATCGACCCTGTTAATCCCGCCGTTCGCCCCTTCCTCGGGGGCTTTAGCGGAAACGATAGCACAATCAGGCGTCGGGGACGCCCGCCATGGCCGCTTGCACGGCCGACCGGCTTTCCAAAACCGCCTTCTGCGGGTCCATGCCGCCATTCAAAGCGGGCTGCAACGCATGGGCGCGCAGCCGCTCGAAATTCTCGATCCCACGTGCGTGGGTCTTGCCGTAGCCCTTGATCAGGCGCGTCATCTCCGCCGCTTCGATGGCCAGCTCGACGTCCAGATCGGCCGCAACGCGCACGTCCGCCAGCCAGGCCTCGATGGCCCGCTGCTCGACGCCGAAGCGGTAGGTCCGCCGCCGCCAGGGCCGCAGCTTCGCCAGCAGCCAGAGCCGCGTGAAGCCCCAAACGGTGGTGGTACGGAGTTGCATCGGCCATTGCCGGGGCGCGCCGTCGGTGTCCGCTTCGGCCTTCGCCAGCCAGCGCCGGGCCAGCGCCGGCGGCAGGATGTCGCAGACCTCCTGCAATCCGGGGCGGAAATACTGGGTCACGTGCTGAACACCGTCCGCCGCACCCGGCTTGGGCCGGCGGCGGATCTTGATCTGCGCGACCCGGATGATGTCGCCGTAGGCCATGCGCAGCGCCAGGTTGCGCCCCACCGCGGCCGCCAGCCGGAGGTCCAGCGGCTTGAACGGCGCCAGGCGCCGGTCGTAGAGGTCCGCATAGGCCTTGTCCTGGAAGTCGGTCAGACGCGCGACGGCCTCGGCGGTGATGGCGTCGAGGTCCTCCAACACCGGGGCCGCGTTCTCGGACGCGGGCGCGCCGGCGGCGGCGAGGCCGGCCTGGAAGCCGCGCAGGTTGCCCTCCACCGCCTTGCCCGTGGCGCGGATGGCGGCCTCGAAGTCTTGGGCGCTCATCGGCAAGAGCCCGGTGGCGGCGATGGCGCCCAGCACCACGGCGTTGATGAAGGCGCCGCTCTCGCCGGCGACGGCGCCGAGATCGGCCAGCAGGGCGGACTTGGAACGCGCCTGCGCCGCGCGCTGCAAGGCCTCCGGATCAAGCCGGCCGTCACCCGCCGCCATCTTCTCGAGCGTCGTGTACATGCGGTGCGTGGACGCGATCAGGTGGGTGCGATCAGGCGTGACGAAGCCGTTCATGATGCAGCGCCCGGCTTCCAAGAGCTCCGTCGCGGCGACGATATCGACCTCGCCGGGCGCCGGTACGAGGCAGAAGACCGGCTGCCGTCCGCCCAGATCGGCGACGGGCTCGGGCCAGATCTCCATGTAGTAGGTGGTCGCTCCGGTGCGCTGCGCGACGCCCGGCACCGAGGTCGCCTGCACCGGATAACCGGCCGCGTGCGCCGCCGCCACGACCCAATCGGTCAGGACGCCGCCGCCCTCGCCACCGAGCGCGGCGATCAACAGCGTCAGCGGGCGCGCGGCGCTCACCGGCCACCTCCCGCCATCAGGCCGATGGCGTTCTCGCGCCACTTGGCGGCAAACCGCTCGCCGGCAGTCGGGTTGAACACGGTTTCGGTCTTGGAGAACGACGGACAGAGCCCGTCGGCCTGCACGGCGGCGCCGCAGAGCCCGCAGCCGACGCAGGTCTCGGCGATGAAGGCGATGGGGTCGGCCTTCAGCGGGTCGGGGTTCGGCGCCAGGGTCAGCGACGGGCATCCCGACAACCGGATGCAGGCATGATCGCCGGTGCAGATGTCGGGATCGACGTCGAAGCGCGGCAGCGCCACGCGCCGGCCCCGTTTCAGCGCCTCGGCGCGATCCTCGCGCAGCCGGCGCTGGCGCGCGAGTTGGCATTCGCCGTCGGCGATAATCACCTTGAGGCCCTTGTGCGGCGTCGTCAGCGCGTCGCGCAGCGTCTCGATCATTTCCGACACACCATAGGTGTAGACCGTGCGCAGCCACGAAATACCGAGCCCCGAGAGCGTTTCGGCGATGGTCATGCCCGGCGCGAAGTCGCCGCGCGCCTTGGCGCTGGAGGGAATGAACTGCTGGCCGGTGGCCGAGGTATAGCCGTTCTGCATGATGATCAGGATCGAATCGCCCTGGTTCAACAGCGCGCTGATGACCCCCGACGTGAGCCCGTTGTGCCAAAAGCCGCCGTCGCCCATGATCGAGATCGAGCGCTTGTCCTGGAACGGCGCCACGGCGGCGGCCGACGCCAGCGACATGCCGTAGCCGAGGATCGAATTGCCGAGCGAGAACGGCTCGAAGGTGGCGAAGGAATGGCAGCCGATGTCAGCGGCGATATGGACCTTGCCGATCTCGGCTTCCAGCACCTTGATGGCGGAATAGACGGGGCGCTCGGGGCATCCGGTGCAGAACCCGGGCGGGCGCGGCGGCAACGGCCGGCCGAGCGCTTCCAGCCCGGCTTCGCGCAGCGCCGCCTTGGGCGCCACCTCGGGATGCGCGATACCGACGGCATCGAGAAACGCCGACAGGCCCTGGTCCAGGGCCTCGGCCGTGTACTCGCCGGCCGGCGGCATCACCTCCTTGCCGAGGATACGGGTCTCCGACCCGGCCTTGCGCAGCGCGGTGTTGATCTGGTGCTCGATGAATTCGGGGTTGCCTTCCTCCAGCACCAGGACTGCCTTCTTGCCCTGGCAAAAGTCGGTGATCTGGTCGGGCACCAGCGGATGGGTGACGTTGAGCGCCAGCATCGGCACTTTCGAGTGTCCGAAGGCATCGGCGAGACCGAGGCCCGCGAGGCGGCGCAGCAAGACATTATAGAGCCCGCCCTGAACGATGATGCCAATGTCGGACATCTCGCCGTCGAAAACCTCGTTCAGGCCGTGTTCCAGGATATAGGCCTGGGCCTTGGGCAGGCGTTCGGTGACCTTGGCGATTTCCTGGGCGTAGGTCACCGGCGGGTGCGGCAGGTGCGCGTAGTCGAACTTGGCAGCAGCCGTGAGGCCGTCACGCGCGTTGATCGCCGGCTTGACGTTGTCCTTGGCGGTGAACTCGCCCTGCACGTGGCAGGCGCGGATACGGAGCTCCAGGAACACCGGCGTGTTGGAGGCCTCGGAAAGGGCGAAACCGTGCTCCACCATGTCGACGATGCTCGGCAGATTGGGGCGTGGGTCGAGCAGCCACATCGATGACTTCATGGCCACCGCGTGGGTGCGTTCCTGGATGACGCTGGCGCCCTCGCCGTAGTCCTCGCCGACGACGATCAAGGCACCGCCGATGACGCCCGGTGACGCCAGGTTGGAAAGGCCGTCGGAAGCGACGTTGGTGCCGACGATGGATTTCCACGTCACGGCGCCGCGCACCGGATAGTTCACCGACGCGCCCAGCATGGCCGCCGCCGAGGCTTCATTGGTGCAGGTTTCCACGTGCACCCCCATCTCGGACATCATGTCCTCGGCGTCGACCAGTACGTCGATCAGGTGCGAAACCGGCGCGCCTTGGTAGCCGCCGACATAGGTGACACCCGATTGCAAAAGTGCCTTGGTGACCGCAAGGATACCCTCGCCACGGAAGATATCCCCCTCGCCCAGGCGAAGCTGCTCCACTTCCTTCGCGAATGACCGTTCGGCACCCACGCAAAAGCCTCCCGTTCGTAAGCCTTCTTTTCTCCCGGCGCATTCCGGTCAATTGGAAATTGCGGGTTCTCAGGCTTCGAAAGCGTAGGTATCGACCCCGTCGGGCGCAAGATGGCTTTGCATTACATGGTATTGATTTTTTCTATAGGGTCTCCACCGGACTGCCGGGCGCGGCCTTGCGCCCGGACCCTCGGCTGGGCACTTTGGGCAACGCGAAGCCTTGCTGATGGCAGACCTTGGTGACCAGCAGATACTTCCAGAAGAAGCCCCCGGCGATGGCGATCAGGCCGGCAATCAGTGCCGCGTTCGACACGATCACGCCGATTCCGAACAGCGCCGCACTGAGCACGTAGCCGGCCCACAGGACCACCGGTTGCAATTCGTCAATGTCCCGGGCGGACAGTGGCCCGATGCCGCGCGCCCGCGCGGTGCGGCGGTAGTGCTGCCAGAGCATGGCGTTCACGATCCCCAAAGCCAGGCCGAGCCAGGAAAGACCGGCGATGGCGCCGTTGGTGATGAGGCTCAAGAGAGCCGTGCCTTCGAACAACCCCGTGGCGACCAGCATCCATGGCACCAAGGGCGCGCGCCAGGCCGGAATACCCTTGGCCATGTGCAGGATCTTCGCCTGCGAGACCAGGAACGCCGCCGCCGCGACGGCAGCCAGTGCCATGGCCGCCGGATGGCCCCAATAGATCGTCGCCGCCACGGCCGGGTAGAACAGCGCCACGCAATAGGTCTCGCGCGTCATCCACGAGCTTTGCGGACGCAACAGCACGTATAAGAAACGCATCTTGCGGCCGAGCTTCAGGAACACGAAAAACAGACCGACGGCCATGATCGCACCGGCGGAGGCATAGGCGCCGAGGAGCTTCTCCGTGCCGACGGCGCCCTGCAGATGGGCAAGCCAGGCCACCACCGCGAGCCCCGCCGCCATGCCGCCAAGCGCAAAGTTCATGGCCGCGCGGTAGTCCCAGAAGTCCTGGCGCTTGCCGACCAGCGGGTTCGCCGGGTCGGAAAGCATGGCGTCGTCGGAATCGTCGTCGCCGGTGTCGCGCCCGGGCGTGGTTTGCGGCACCTCATAGAGGTAGCGGACACGCGGCCGGGTGCCGAGTTCCTCATGCATCCGGAAGGTCTTGTTGTCCCGCACCAATTTCGAGACGTCGCTTTCGGGCTCGTCGTAATCGCCGAACTTCAGCGCCTGGGAAATGCATGACGCGACGCAAGCCGGCGTCACGTCGAAGTCGACGCCGGGTTTGCGCCCGTCATGAATTGCGGTGTCGATGCGTTCGATGCAGAAGGTGCATTTGGTGGCGACGCCCATGCGTTCCTCGTGCGGGCGTTGCAGTTCCTGCGCCGTGGCCGCATCGCCGTAGTACCACTCGCGTTCGTGCTTGATGGTGCGCGCCTGGTAGGGGCAGGCGACGACGCAGGACGCACAGCCGATGCAGAGATCGTAGTCGATGGTAACCAGGCCGTCCTCGCGCCTGGCCGTGGCGCCGGTCGGACAAACCGGCGTGCACGGCGGATTTTCGCAATGCTGGCAGCCGGTAACCACGAACAGCCGTTCCACGTCCGGAAAGCGGCCCAGTTCCACGTCAATGACCCGGCGCCACTGCACGCCCGGCGGCGTCGCATTGGCATGCTTGCAGGCGATGGTACAGGTCTGGCACCCGACGCAACGGTTGAGATCGACGGTCATCCCCCAAGCGGTCATGCGGGACGGCCTTTCCTGACGGAGACGCGCATCAAGTCGGCGCCGGAACCGGTCGCGTCGGTGAGCGACACCGCAAGCGCGGTGACGGAATTGAGGCTGGCGAGATCGAAGTCCTTGGCCACCGGTGTCACCCAGTGATCAAACTGGCCGATCATCAGGATGGTGTCGGGGCGGATGCCTTCGCGCAACTGCGCGCGGCTGGTGGTGACCCCGACCGCCGATTCGATGGTAATCGGATCGCCGTCCTGGATACCCATCGCGCGTGCCCGGGTGCGGTTGATAATGACGCCCTCGTGCCCGACGATGTTGGTCGCCACCTCGCGGATCAGCGGAATGCCGACATTGGCACCCCAGGAATATTGCATGGAGCGCGCCGTCAGCGCCCAGAACGGGAACTCGTCGGGATCGCGGCCGACCTCGCTCGCGTAGTTGGTCCAGATGTCGGGGAAACGCTCGTAATCGGGAAGCGGCTCGTATTCGGTCAACTGGTGATCCCACCATTCGATGCCGTGTTCGTGCAGCCGCCGGCCCAGTTGCACGCCGTGGCGCTTGATCCGCTCCTGGTACGGAATCTCGAAACGCAGCCCGGTCTTCTTAAGGCGCGGCGCCAGATACCATTCCAACTGCGAGAACGGCCGGAGCATGACGCCGTGTTCGCGGAACCAGTCAATGCCGTGCACCTCCTCGCCGCCGCTCAACTCGTGGCTGGCGGCCTTGGCGACTGCATCCCAGATTTCCTCGCAGCTGTGTGCGCGTTCGGCATCGAGGGAATAGTCAAAGCCCTCACCCGTCAGCCGCATGCCGGCGGAACCCTTGTTGAGGGCGGCGTTGTATTCCGCCAGCAGACCGGTGCGCTCGGCCAGTTCGGTGGCGATGTCGGTCATGTCGCGGCATTCGCCGGCGGGCGCCACCGCCGGCTGGCGCACGGCCCAGCCGTGATCCCACCAGAAGTTCTCGCCCGATCCGGTACCGCCGCAGCGGCTGAGTTGCAGGCTCTCGAGATCATTGGCATCGGGGAGCAGCACGTCGGCCATGTAGTTGGTCTCGTCCAGCGTATAGGCAAAGGCCACCGTGAACGGGAACTCGGCGATGCGGTTCGCCACTTCCGGCGCGTTCCACGACGAGATCGCCGGATTGGTGCGGTAACAGATCCACATTTCCGGCAGGGTCTGGCGCGGCCAGGCCTCAGGCTGTTTTTTCTGGAACAGCCACGGCAGGTGCGCCGGCCCCAAGGCCGCCGACCAGGGCGAATTGCCGGCGAGCGGCACCAACGTGGCGAAGCCGTTGCGGATGGAGGGCTTGGACTGCCACGATTCCTTGTCGGTCGGATTGAAGGGATAGCGCATGAAGCCGTCGGGGCCGGGTTGGGCGCTGTTGAGGCGGTTGTTGGCCGGCCGGTTCAGGCGCACCTTGGTGCCCAACGTGCCGCCCGGCACCTCCAGCGCGCCGACCAGGCAGGCCAGCACCGAGCGTCCCCACATCATGTGATAGCCGCCCCAACCGTTGTTGATGCCCTTGCCGAGCATGATGCCGACGGGGCGGAGCGGCAGGGTCTCGCCCTCGATCTCGATGGTTTCGCCGACCTTGGCGTGGGCGACGAATTCGTCGGCGACGCGGCGGATGGTGTCTGCCGCCACGTCGCATTCGCCCTCCGCCCATTCCGGCGTGAACGCCTGCATGTGCTCGATCAGGAGCTGGAACGAAGGCTTGGCTTCCGCCGCCTCGTGTACCCACTCCTCGCCGTCGCCGCCTTCCTCGATGCCGGCCAGCGTGAAGGTCCCTTCGAGGGCCGGCTCTTGGATTTCAGCGTCGAAGGGCTTGGCGCGCCCGTCGGCCAGGTCCCAGATCAGGGGCTTGCGGGTTTCGGGATCGCGCAGGAAGAAGCCGTTGGGCCCGACCAGGTAGGGTGAATTGGTCTCGAATCCCAGGAACGGGATATCACAAATTGCCTTCCAGTCGCGCTCGCAAATAACATGATGGATCAGCGCAAACAGAAAGGCCGGATCGGTTTTCGGTTTGATCGGCACCCACTCGGCGGACAGCGCGCCGGTAACCGACATGTGCGGCTCCACCTGGATCCGCTTGGTGCCCTTGACCCGCGCGTCGGCCTGGCGCCAAACGCCGCAGACGCCGCTCGACGCTTCCTGGTTGTTGCCGAAGTTGATGATGTAGTCGCAATTGCGTGAATCCACGACCACAGTGAAGGCCCGGTGCCAGAGCTCGCCATAGAGATGTTCGGAGTGGTAGCACTTGGCGCCCTGGCCCGAACCGAAACCGAAATCGGCGACCCCCCAGGCCGAGAGAAAGGCCGGGAAGGCGCCCATGTAGCGGGTCGGCGTGCCGCCGCCGCCGAAGGTGATGGCGACCTTGGGGTAGCCCTCCTCGTCGCGCATGCCCTCAGCGCGGATCGTGCGCAGCCGTGATGCCACCATTTCCAGCGCCTCGTCCCAGGAAATCTCGACGAAGCCAGGATCGTGTTCGCGGCCCTTTTGCGGATTGGTCCGCTTCATGGGCTTGAGCACGCGGTTCGGGTTGTAGGTCTTCTGGATCAGCCCATAGGCCTTGACGCAGACCCGCCCGTGGCCCGGATGCTGGTCGGCGACATCGAAGTTAGGTTCGATGGCGCGCGCCACGCCGTCCTCGACCTCGACCTTGAACAGGTCCGGGCCGCAGACGCACTGGTTGCAGTAGATGGGGACCTTGCGGCGTTCGCCGCCCGGACTGTCGCCATCCGGCGGGGTCATGAGCCCGCCGCCTCGTCCGCCTTGGCGCGCTTGGCGACCAGGCGCTCCTTCTGTTTGTCGAGAGGAACGACGAAGCGCAGGTGATTGCCGCGCCCGACCTGGTCGAGGGCGTCGTGCACCTCGAACTCGAAGGCGACCTTGGGGCCCTTCACTTCGGTGACGGTGACGGTGATGTCCACCCACATGCCGATCAGGGTCGGACCCATGTGGTCGATCTCGACCCGCGCGCCGACGGAGTTGAGGTCGTCGCCGGTGAATTCGTCGATGAACAGCCGGCAGGTGTTCTCCATGTCGCGCACCATCCACGGCGTGGCATAGACGCGAAGGTCCTCGCCCATGAAGCCGATGGTCCGATCGGTATCGATTTCATAGCGCGCGGTGCGGCTCATGCCCACTTCCAGACCGTCGATCATGATGCTTTCTCCCGTTCTTCCGTTTGTGTTGCATAGATGTCGCGAAGATCGCCCTTGAGCACCTTGCCCATGGCGCTTTTCGGCAATTCGTCGACGAAGGCCATCTGTCGGGGGATCTTGTAGCCGCCCAACAGCGGCCGGCAGTGTTCGATCAGTTCATCGGCCGAGGGCGTCCAGCCGTCCGCCGGCACGATCACCGCGAACAGCGCCTCGCCGTAGTCCCGGTGCGGCACGCCGATCACCGAGATTTCCTTGACCCCCGAATGACGGCCGAGCACCTCCTCGACCTCGCGGGTATAGACGTTTTCGCCGCCGGTAATGATCATGTCGCGCTTGCGGTCCAGGATGTAGAGAAATCCCTCCTCATCGAGCTTGCCGACGTCGCCGGTGTGAAAGCCGCCGTCGCGGAACGCCGCCTCGTTCTCCACCGGGCGGTTGTGGTAGCCCTGGGAAATCTGCGGGCCGCGCACCACCACCTCGCCGACCTCGCCGGTGGGAAGTTCGTTGCCGTCGTCGTCGAGGATACGGAGGTCCACCCCCGGCACCGGCCGGCCGGCGGAGGTGAGCAGGTGTTCCTCTCCGTTGAGGCCGCGCACGTGCGCCTCCTCGTCCAGCATGGCGAGGTAGGGCGAGCATTCGGTCAGGCCGTAGCACTGCTGGAAGCCAGTGCCGGGAAAGGCCTCGGCGGCGCGGCGCACGACGGCGGGCAGGATCGGCGAGGTACCGTAGCTGATCAATCGCAGGCTGGAGAGGTCGAAATCCTTAAAGCCCGGCTCCTCCAACACGCGCAGCAACGTCGTCGGCACCAGGCCCGCGACCGTCGCCTTGTGGCGCTCGATGGCGGCAAGGAACGCCTTCGGCGTGAACTCCGGCAGGTAACAATGGCTCGATCCGAACATGGTGAAGATGGTCGATTTCACCTCGGCGGCATGGAACATGGGAGTCGAATGCAGGTAGACGTCGTCCAGGTGCGGCCGCATCACCTGCATGATCTGCAAAGCGTTGGAGACGATGTTGCGGTTGGAGATGCGCACGCCCTTGCCGGCACCCGTGGTGCCGCCGGTGTAGAGCATCAGGGCGTCGTCGTGCTCCTCGGCATGGATCGGCACCATCGGCTCGGCGGCGTCGCGCAAGTCCGGGTACTTCCGAAGTCCGGTGTCGGCGTCCTCGGGGCCCAGTTGGAACGAACGCTCGCGCCAGCCGGCAAGCTCGGGCGCGTCCAGGAGCTTCACGAAGACCGGATCGATGGCCAGGTGGCGGCATTCGGAATCGGCCAGGATGGCGGCGACCTCCGCCGGCGCCAGGCGGTAGTTGATCGGCACCGGGATCCGGCCCGACCAGTAGCCGGCATAGATCAACTCGCCCAGATGATGGCAGTTGCGCGCAATGACGGCGAAGCGTTCACCGCGGCCGATACCGAGGCTCTCAAGCATCCCCGCGCCGCGCGCGATGAAGGTGCCGTACTCGGCCCAGGTGAGGTTTCCCGCGTCATCCGAAATCGCCGGGCTGCGGCCATAGAGCCTGATGGTGTTCTGCAGGATCGAGGGCAAGGTAAGCACGTTTGGCGACCTTCTTGGCTTGCATCTGAGAGTTGCGGCGTTCAACGTTATCACGGTGGCCAAAATTTCAAATGCTTTTCGCGATGGTCATGATCCGGACACATGAGGGGCGAATTTATGATGGAATTTCAAGGGAATGGGGCCGGCCTGCTGGTGTCTACGCTGCGTCGGCTGGGGGTCAGGCGTATCTATGGCGTGCCGGGAGAAAGCTTCGTTTCGGCCCTCGACGAGATGAGCACCGCCAACGATATCGACTACGTGGTCACCCGCCAGGAGGGCGGCGCGTCGTTCATGGCGGAGGCCGAGGCAAAGCTCACCGGAGAGCCCGGCGTACTGATGCTGGCGCGCGGACCGGGCGGCGCCAACGCCATGGCCGGGCTGCACACCGCGCAGCAGGACTCGACCCCGATGATCGCTTTCGTCGGCCTGATTCCGCGCGGCTACGCCGGGCGCGAGGCATTCCAGGAAATCGACGTCGGCAAGTTCTTCGGCGGAGTCGCCAAATGGGCAGTGACGGTCGAGGACCCCGCCCGCCTGGCCGAAATCGTGACCCGCGCCTATGCCACGGCGAAAGGCGGACGTCCGGGCCCGGTGGTGGTCGGCCTGCCGGAAGACATGCTGCATGACGCGGTCCACCTCACCGTCGCCGAAGAAAAACCGGACACGCCGATGACCGCGCCGACGGCGGAACGTATCGACGCCGTCATCGCCGCGCTCTCGCGCGCCAAGCGGCCGCTCGCCATCGTCGGCGGCAGCCTCTGGTCGGACGAGACCCGCCAACAGTTCGAGGCATTCGCGCGCCGCGCGCATATCCCGGTGGCGACGGCGTTCCGCTGCCAGGACTTCTGCGACAACCTGATGGAAGGCTACGCCGGGCATCTCGGCATCGGCATGGACCCGGCCCTGAAAAAGCTGGCCAGTTCGGCCGATTTGATATTCTCCGTCGGCGCGCGCCTGGACGAGCACACTACCGGCGCCTACACCATCCTGCGAGCGCCGAACCCGGACCAGACCTTGGTGCACGTGCACCCGGCGGGCGAGGAACTGCACAAGATCTACCAGGCCGACGTGCCGGTCTGTTGCGATCCGCGCACGTTCGTCGCCGCCCTAGCCACCGAGACCGTCGCCGGCGCCGAAGCCCGAGAAGACTGGTTCCGCGAGGCCGGCGACGTCTACAAGGCCTTCGCCAAACCGAAACCCATTCCCGGCGACGTGCAGTTGGCGGACGCGGTTCTGACGCTACGCGACACGTTGGCCGACAACGCCGTCATCGCCAACGGTGCCGGCAACTATGCCGGCTGGATACACCGCTATTTCGCTTTTCGCCGCTACCGCACGCAGTTGGCGCCGACCAGCGGTTCCATGGGCTACGGCCTTCCCGCCGCCATCGCCGCGGCGATGGAGGACCCGACCCGCCAGGCCGTGGCGGTGGCCGGCGACGGGTGTTTGCAGATGACCATCCAGGAAATGGCGACGGCCAGGGCCTACAACCTGCCGGTGCTGGCGCTGGTGGTGAACAACGGCTCCTACGGCGCCATCCGCATGCACCAGGAACGCGCCTATCCGGAGCGCGTCTACGCCACCGATCTCGCCAACCCGGACTTCGTTGCCATCGCCGAGGGTTACGGCTGGTTTGCCGCGCGCGTGACCGAGACGGCGCAGTTCAAGCCCGCCCTCGACGCCGCGCTGGCGACGGGCGGGCCGGCGATGATCGAACTGATGCTACCGATCGAGGCGCTGACGGCGGGCGCCAGCCTCAGCCAAATTCGCGGGCAAGGCCACTAGATCAAGACCCCTTGAATTCGGGTTTCCGCTTTTCATGGAAGGCCTCGACGCCCTCGCGGAAGTCGTCGGACTGGCGCAGGCGTGAATAGGCGTGGCCCTCCAACTGGATGGCGGTGGTGAGGAAGGCGTCCTCGGTCTCGTTCAAAAGCCGCTTGGCCGTGCGCTGCGCCAGGGGCGCAAAGGTACAGAGCTCGGCCACCAACGCGTCCGTCGCGGCCTCCAACTCGGCATCAGGCACCATTTCGTTGGCGATGCCCCAATCCAAGGCCTGCTGCGCCTTGATGCGCTTCGAGCGCATGACGATATCCTTGGTCCGCGTAATGCCGACGATCTTTTGCAGGCGCGCCGATCCGCCGGAGCCCGGAATCTGGCCGAGCTTTTGTTCCGGCAACGAATACTGCACGGTCTCCGACGCGATGCGGAAATCGCAGGCCAGCGAAATCTCGAACCCGACCCCGAAGCAATAGCCCCGGTTGGCGGCGATCACCGGCTTCGAACAGCGCGCCGGCGCGGCGATGTTGTCGGCCAGGTTGGAGACCAGTTCCGGCGATGCCTCCAAGAAACCGCGGATGAAGCCGCCCGAGGAAAAGTTCGGCCCGACGGCGCGAAGTACGATGACCCGCACCCGGTCGTCGCGGTCCAGGGTCTCGAAGACATGGCGCAACTGGTCGCGCTCTTCGATGGAAATGGTGTTCATGTCGCCGCGGTCGAGCACAATATCGCCGCGCTGCCTGTCGGCGTCGATCTCGACGGTGAACCCGTCGAAGGCCATTCCATTCAGGTCTTCAATGTCTTCTGTCGGCATGGTCGTCGTCTCCTTGGGGGTCTTCAGATTTCCTTGTACTCACCGGCCACCAGCTTGCGGCGCAGAAGCTTGCCGACCGGTGATTTCGGCAATTGCTCGAGAAACACATAACGGCGCGGGCGCTTGAAATTGGCAAGACCCGATGCCTTGCAATGTGCATCCAAATCCTTTTCGGTCACACGATTCTTGGCGACGATGAAGGCGGTGACCACCTGGCCCCAGCGCTCGTCCGCGAGGCCCGCCACGGCGACCTCGCCGACGCCACCGTGCAGCGAAAGGCAGCTTTCGATCTCGACGGGCGAGACGTTCTCGCCGCCGGTGATGATCATGTCGTCGACCCGCCCGGTGACGAAGAGATCGCCGTCGGCGTCCATGTAGCCGCTGTCGCCGGTGAAGTACCAGCCCTGCCGAAGCGCCTTCTCGTCGGCGTCGGGGCGTTTCCAGTAGCCCTCGAAGGCCTCGTCGCCGGCGAGCGTCGCGATGATCTCGCCTTCCTCGCCGAGCGCGGCCCGGGCATCGGGGTCGCCCTCGCCCAACTGCACGACGCGGATTCGCTGGTTAAGCCCGGCGCGGCCCGCCGAGCCCGGCTTGGCGGTGGCATTCTGGTCGATGGTGAAGGTGTAGATTTCCGACGAACCGTAGTGGTTGACGAACAGCTTCGGCTTGAAGGCCTTGTCGAGAGCCTGCAACAGCCC
>Ga0070727_10000382_pt1 | contig 55092 bp, 49 predicted proteins | sample tdAd472_FD_66722 | JGI IMG/M metagenome (GOLD analysis project Ga0070727, IMG submission 66722) | Marine sediment microbial communities from the Atlantic coast under amendment with organic carbon and nitrate - tdAd47.2 | ecosystem: Environmental > Aquatic > Marine > Coastal > Sediment | place... | reverse complement strand
TTCTGACGTGGCAGAGCGGCCAATCGGTCAAATCCGAACGGACGTTCAAATGGCTTCGATCTCGAACGAAACTGCCCTTGCAAAGGCCACCAGCCTTCACTGCGGGCTTTTCCGCCCGATATCTTCGCCATTTGAACGCCATGACCGCGAAATTAATGGGGCCTGACCCTAGTCGCGGTCGATCCGGCTGGTGGTGCGTGTGTCGTTCATGAAGACATAGACGATCAGAGAAAGCCCGATCATGCCGCTCACATACCAGTAGAAGGCGCTTTCATGGCCCCAATCCTTGAGCTGAAGCGCGACATATTCTGCCGTGCCGCCAAAGAGGGCATTGGCAATGGCATAGGGCAGGGCAACGCCCAGCGCGCGGATATGCGCTGGGAACAATTCGGCTTTTACCACAGCGTTGATGGAAGTGTAGCCACTCACAGCGATCAGCGCCGCCATCACGAGGAAGAAGGCGACCATCGGGCTGTTGGCTTGCTCCATGGCGCGAAAGAGCGGCACAGTGCCGAACAGCCCGGCAAGACCGAAGAAGATCATCAGCGGTTTGCGGCCAACCCGGTCTGAAAGCGCGCCAAAAACGGGCTGCAGGCACATGAAAATGAACAATGCGCCCGCCATGATCCAGCTGGACTCTATGCGCGTGAAGCTGGCGGAATTGACCAGATATTTCTGCATATAGGTGGTGTAGGTATAAAAGGCGAGGGTGCCGCCCGCTGTCAGCGCGATGACGAGTGCGGCCTGAGTGGGGTGCTGGCGTATCAGGGTGAACAGGCTGGAACGCGGCGTGTCAGCGCGCGCTGCGCTTTTGGTGAAATTCTCGGTTTCCATCAGGCGGCGGCGCAGGAAGAGGACGATGATTGCCAAGCCGCCGCCAATGAAAAAGGGAATACGCCAGCCCCAGCTTTCCAGCGCCGTTTCGCTGAGCCAGTTTTGCAATATCAGCAGCACGGCAAGGGCGAGCAATTGCCCCATAATGAGCGTGACATATTGGAAGCTGGCCCAAAAGCCGCGCCTTTGGCGGCCCGCCATTTCCGAGAGATATGTCGCTGACGCGCCATATTCGCCACCTACAGACAGGCCTTGAATCATGCGTGCAAGCAACAGTAGCGCGGGAGCGCCTATGCCAATAGTCTCGTAGCTCGGCGTCACAGCTATCAGGAAGGACCCTGCGCTCATCAGCAGGATCGAGAAGGTGAGGCCCGCCTTGCGGCCTTTGCGATCGGCATAAGTACCCATCGCCCAGGCACCGATGGGCCGCATCAGGAAACCAATGGCGAAAATGGCACCGGTTTTCAGCAGTTGAACGGTCGGGTCGCCTTCGGGGAAGAATATCGGTGCGAAATAAAGCGCGAAGGCGGCATAGACATACCAGTCATACCATTCGACCAGATTACCCGCTGACCCACCAAAAATAGAGAGGAGGCGGTTACGGTTCAGGCGATTGTCCTGAGCGGTAGCGGCAAGTGCGTCAGGGGCGGGTGATGAAATATCCATGCGCCCTTATTACGAACTAATCTAGTCCAGGCAACGCTTGTAGCGAGTTGGTGCTGGTGGCGCATCTGGTCCATAGTCGCGCCGTAAGAGCGTTTGCCCGCTGTCTTGTACTTCAAGCAGCACATCGCTTTGCCACTTCATTCCCTCTCCTTCAAAATTGAAGCGTGCGCGCAGGCGGCTGGGCTCGGTTTCTTTGACATTGCCCAGAACAGCACGTGCCTCATAAAAGATGAGGTCGGTGCCTGATATTTCGATCAGGCCCTTGGCATCGCCGTGACTGCTGGTGCAATCGGCGGCCACCATGCCCCAGCGACCACGGATTGCTGCGGGGATGGGGCCTTTGGCTGCCTTCAATGTGGATGTGTCAGAACCGGCGGTTGTATCCGCAGCAGGCTGTGATACGCTGTCCTCTTCAGGGTAGGTTTCGATGTCCGCCATATTTTCATCGGTCATGATCCTGGTGTCGAGGTCGGTCAGGCCCTCATCACTGTCATTCTGGCCTGAACAGCCTGTTAGCAGCAGCAATGTGATTCCGGCGACAAATGCTTTTAACTGCATGATATTATCCTCAAAGGGGTCTGATGACAGGACATATGGCTATCATTATGGCTGAGACAGTACCAGTGTGGTGGGCTTGAAATTCGTTACATTAATGGGGCAGCTATCGTGCGAATTTTCAATCGATCAGGGCCTCTGGCCTCTTGAGACCGGGAACAGGGTAAACAAAAGCTTAAATTGCTTGCTATACCGGGCCAGTGCCGCCAAATTGTAGCCATCAGTGCCGATCAGTGGAACCAGTACTTCATGAGTTATAAGGACAAGTCAGCGCGTGCCATAGCATTGCCCTGGAGCAATGCGAAGATGCGGGCCACTGAACATCTCGATTTTCTGGCGGCATGGTTGCGCCGTCCCCGGCAAACCGCTTCCGTTATGCCTTCGAGCCGCTATCTCGCGCGCTTGATGGTGCGGGATCTCCTGCCCGAATCCGGGCGTGTGCTGGAATTGGGCGGCGGTACCGGCGTGTTCACCCGTGAAATTCTGGCGACGGGCCTGCCAGCGGATAAGCTGGAAGTCGTTGAGGTGAACCCCGCTTTTGCGCGCAGTCTGGTACGGCAATTCCCCGGCGTAGATATTATTCAGCATCGTGCCGAAAGCATCAGCGCACATGTAGCAGGCGAATCCGGCGGGTATCAGCGGGTGATTAGCGGGCTACCTTTGCTGGCGATGAACCAGAACATGCAATGCGCCATATTGCGCGAAGCATTTTCCCTGCTCGCCCCCGATGGTGTGTTTGTGCAGTTCACCTATTCCATGCGCTCGCCGGTAAATCAGGAATTATTGGCGGCCATGGGGCTGGAGGCTGTACGCGCCGGGCAGACTTTACGCAATTTCCCGCCTGCCACGGTCTTTCATTTCCATCGGGTCTGATTGAAAAAAACTGTGTCCTGGAGGGTGTTGAGATGCCACCCGGCATGGTTGAATGACAACAGCTTCCAAGAGTGCCCCATATAGGGACGCCCCTGCCTTAACCATCTATTCATCTTCCCGATTGGTAAACAAGACATTAACCCGAGTGACATGAAAAGAAGGTCGCTCGTACTCACCACGGAATCTGCCCGGCATCCGTTTCGTCAGATGCTGCCGCCGCATGTCTTCAAGCCACTTGCCGATCCGCGCAGGCGCAACGACGAAGACACCAAACTTTTCATCATGAGTTTTGTCGCCTTCTTTGTGGCGGCCTATAGCTTTATCTTCTGAGATCGTTCCGGCCTTTGTGCCCGGTACAGCCAGACAGGGCGGCATAGCCTGTATGACTTGCTGAGCCAGTCCAGCTCTGGCCGTTTCAATGTGGCGAATTTCAAATCCACCACATTAGTCGCAGGCGAGGTGCAGCTTCTGCGCCAGCCATGCCGATATGAGCGACATGGCGGCGGCGAATAGCAATTGATTGACGACATCAATCCCTATGGTGCTCATGCCAAGGGTAACAAGCGCGCCAATGACCATCGCGCCGGAGTTGACGATGTTATTGGCTGCGACAGTGCGCGCCGCCTGAGATTTTTCGACGGTGGTTGTGAGGAAGGCATAAAGCGGCACGACGAACATGCCGCCTGCAATGGCAATGCCCAGCAGTGAAGTGAGGAGCCATCCGGCATTGGCATGCCCTACGAAATCACCCAATGACATGAGCTGTCCTGCAGGCAGCCCGCTATCCCACAAGGCGCAGGCGAAATGGAAAGCGACAACAAATCCGCCCATGGCCAACACAGAGGATGGCGCATATTTGGCTGAGACATGGCCTTGCAACAATCGATTGATCGCAATCGAACCAATGGCAATACCGATAGAGAAAATAGCAAGAAACAGGCTTGCGACGGCCTTGTCTGCACCAAGTGTGTTTTTCACCAGCGGCGGGAACTGGATGAACAATACCGTGCCGATCGCCCAGAACAGGCTGATTGAAGCGATGGCAAGGAACAGCCGCGGGATGTGCATTGTGCCATTGACCAGCGCGATGGACGAGCGGATGATATGGAAGTCGAGCTTGGCTGTTTCGCCAACAGGCGGGGCGGGAGGGACTTGCCGCCCGGAAAAATATCCTATGACAGCGATCAAAATCACCATGATTGCGGCGATTTCAACATCGATCAGCCCCGCAAGTATGGTGCCTGCCAATATCGCAATATAGGTGCCAGCTTCGACCAGCCCGGTGCCGCCCAGCACCTCGTCCCCCTCAAGATGTTGTGGCAGGATTGCATATTTGATTGGCCCGAAGAAGGTTGAATGTATCCCCATGGCGAAGAGCGCGAGCAGCATCAGCGGGATCGCGAATAGCTTTACCCCATAATCCATCCACGCCAGAAACAGTCCGGCTGCGCCTACGAGCATGATTATTATCTCGGCGAGCTTCACCCAGCGGATGATCGCAGCCTTGTCGCGCTGGTCGGCAAGCTGGCCGGAGAGAGCAGAAAGCAGGAAGAACGGCAGAATGAATATCCCGGTAGCGATCGCGCTGAACCATGTTTCGGCACGCGGATCGCTATAGACGCTGTACACAACGAACAGCACCATCGCATTTTTGAAGAGATTGTCATTAAAGGCGCCGAGCAGCTGGGTAGCAAACAGCGGAGCAAAACGGCGCTTTGTCAATAGGCGCAGCGAGGCTTTCATGGAGGTAAAAGAATCCCGATGGTTCTTGACTGGCCGCCCTGTAGCCCTTCACGCCGCGCCTGTCCAATGGCGTGGCCGCGATATTTGTAAAATTACGGCCTTGCTTGCATATATTCGGCCATTCGCCCTTGAGAAGCGCATCTGCGCTTGTCAGTTTCGATTGGCTGTGGCAGGCAAACTGCAATGTTGACCTTGCCCAATATCTTGACGCTCTCGCGTATATTGGCTGTGCCTATTCTTGTTGCGCTGCTCTGGCCCGCCGAGCAGGGGCATGAATGGCGCGCAGGCTATGCGCTGGCGTTTGGGCTGTATTGCCTGATGGGCATCACTGATTATTTCGATGGCTATGTCGCACGCGCGCAGGGTGCTGTTTCCAGGCTTGGTATTTTTCTCGACCCGATTGCCGACAAAATTATGGTGGGTGCTGTTATATTGATGCTGACCGCGACGTATGACATTCGGGGCGTTCATATCATTGCAGCGATGGTGATATTACTGCGGGAAATTGCGGTATCGGGACTGCGCGAATTTTTAGCTGGGCTTCAGGTGTCTGTGCCGGTTTCGCGGTTGGCAAAATGGAAGACGACCCTGCAGATTATCGCATTGGGAGCGTTGATATTAGCGGGTGCCTTGCCCCATTGGTCTTTCATACAACAGGTAGGGATAGGGACGCTCTGGGCTGCAGCGATAATCACGCTGATTACCGGCTGGGACTATCTGCGTGTTGGCCTCAAGCACATGGATTGATGATGGCGCAGCTCGATATTCTCTATTTTGCGTGGGTGCGTGAAGCCATTGGCAAGGATAGCGAGACAATTGTGCATCCCGGTGCGGGGACAACTATAGCTATGCTGGTTGCGCAGATGTCCGGACAAGGCTCGGGATATGCTGAAGCTTTTGCCCGCCCTGACAAGCTGCGTGCTGCACTGGATCAAAATTTTGTACCACTTGACACTGCATTGGACGGGGCGCGGGAACTTGCATTATTCCCGCCGGTGACGGGGGGCTGAGTGAGCGGTTGATGCGTGAGCCGGGAACAGGTAACGGACCATTGATCGATATCCGCATCGATGAGCAGGATTTTGAGGCTGGCGTATGGCTGGCGCAACTCGAAGCGCTGGGCGGCGGCGCGGTCGCCAGTTTTACCGGTATTGTGCGCGGTGATGATGGCCTTCTGGCAATGCAGCTTGACCATTATCCGGCCATGACACAGGCGCAGGTTTCCAGGATCGTGCAACAGGCGCAAGAGCGCTGGCCGCTGCTGGGCATAGTGGTCATTCACAGGGTTGGCGCGCTTCAGCCGGGAGAACGCATTGTCTTTGTTGGTACGGCCTCGTCGCATCGGGCGGCAGCTTTGGAAAGCTGCGCTTTCCTGATTGACTGGTTAAAAAGCGCGGCGCCATTCTGGAAAAAGGAAGTGTATGCAGACGGGCGCGCGCGCTGGGTCGAGGCGAAAGCCGAAGATGAGGATGCGCGCGACCGCTGGATATTGGATCAGGACCGGGCTTGAGCTGGACTTGCGCCTTTTTCTTGATATAAATCACAAAGAATATTTGATAACATATTGAATTCTTTGTCTCTAGGGCTTTCTTTGCGCCATATAAGAGCGATTTCGCGATAGGCGTTGTCAGTTGCGAGTGGCCGTGCAGTAATCTGTGTATGCTCCAATATGCCGCCATCAATGGCCATTTGCGGCAGCAATGTCAGACCCAGCCCATTATCGACCATCTGTACCAAAGTGTGCAGCGATGTGCCCATCATCGTTGCCTGGGCACGCAGCTCCGGGCGATTGCAGGCCGAAAGCACATGATCCTTGAGACAATGGCCGTCTTCGAGCAGAAGCAGGCGTGTTTCGTCAATCATTGCTGGGTCAATGCTGGGTGGCGGATCGCGCGGGTCGTCTTTCGGGAAAGCCACATAGAGCATATCGTTGAAGAGATGCGCATGCTCTACCTCACCTGTCGCGAAGGGCAGTGCCATTAATATACAATCCGCATGGCCATGGCGCAGTGATTCAATGGCTGCCTGGCTGGTTTCTTCGCGCAGATAGAGTTTCAGTTCCGGCTTTTCCCGACGCAGGTGAGGCAGCAGGCGCGGCAGGAGAAAGGGCGCGATGGTCGGGATGACGCTCATGCGCAGATCGCCCGTAAGCGGCTTGGCGGCTGCCTGCGCAATCGCTGCCAGTTCTTCGGCCTCGCGCAATACACGATAGGCTTTCTCGACTATGCGATCGCCCAGCGCCGTGAACCGCACGACGCGGCGGGTGCGCTCCACCAATGTTGTTCCAATCAGGCTCTCAAGCTCCCTTATGCCCGCAGACAGGGTTGACTGGGTGACAAAACAATTTTCGGCAGCACGGCCAAAATGGCCCTGTTCCTTGAGCGCGATCAGATATTGGAGCTGCTTGAGTGTAGGGATGTAACTGGACATTGATTGATCCTGCCATTGACAGGTCTGTAAATAATCGAATTTATCGATTATTTCAATCGTCGCGAACCCGACCTCGGCCCTGTTTTACCCTGGACCGCGCTTTTTTGCTGTCCACGCGGCGCGCCTTGGCGGCTTTTCCGGGTTTGGTGGCGATACGCCGCGCATCGCGCTCATGGGCTTTTGCGATCATATCGAGCAGGCGGTCACGGGCGTCTGAGCGGTTCGCCTCCTGCGTGCGAAAGCGCTGGGCCTGAATGACAAGCACGCCCTGAGCATTCATGCGGCTGCCCGCCAATGTGCGTAATTTGCGATAAGCATAAGGGGGCAGGCCAAGCCTGGTGCAGGTGACGCGCAGCTGTACGGCAGTGGCAACCTTATTGACATTTTGTCCGCCCGGGCCACCTGCCGTGACGAAGCGCTCCTCTATTGCTTCTGCCGGTATTATGAAGCTGTCCCTGTTAAAGCCCTGCATTATCCAGATCACTCGTGCTGAAACCCGCAGCGGCGAAGCGCTCGGGCAGGGGGGCTTTCGCTTCGACGGGGGGCTTGTTGGCGCGCGGCATATGGAGTGCTCGGGCATGAAGCAGCAATGGTGCACGCGCCTCCAGCGGTGGTGCGCCATATACCGGGTCGCCGATGATGCCGAGGCCGAGGCCGTCAGCGAGATGTACACGGATCTGATGGGTGCGGCCGGTTTCGGGGAAGCAGGCGAGCAGGGCGCGGCCCTCGTTCTGCCCGATCAGTCGCCAGCGAGTGACTGCGCGCTTGCCCTTGTCATCATGTACCATGCGCCAGCCCTCGGCTTCGCTGCTGATCTTGCCGAGCGGCATATCAATCACGCCTTCCTGCTCATTGGGCACAGCAGCGACAACAGCAATATAGGTTTTGGTCACTTCGCTTGCCTCAAAAGCTGCACCGAACCGTTTGTGCGCTTTGGGATTCCGGGCAAGCAGCAGGCAGCCGCTTGTGTCACGGTCCAGCCGATGCACAGCGAGCGGCCAGCGCTTGAAACCGAATGTGAGCGAGGCGAGATGATTTTCGAGGCTGAGCGAGCCGTCGCGTGGCGGGTCAACAGGCAGGCCGGCGGGCTTGTCGATGATGATAGCCTCGCCATCCATGGTCAGGATACGGTCGGCCAGTGGGGACATGGTGGTTACGGGCACAGTGCACCTGATGTTTGGGCGCGGCATTCAATGAGGCGTGCGCCGGGATTGAGGAACTGGGCGATGCTATAGGCGCATGGCGAGGAGGAGCAAGCGTTATGACAGAGCTGTATCTCGCGGTTGAGGGGGCGTAATTTCATGGCGATCATGATGACATGGATGCTCTTGTTCGGAAAATAAGGATATTTTGCCTTCGGAGATGCATGATCGACTATAATATATCTGCTCCTTTTCAGGACGGATTTGAGCCGGCGTATTTTTTTTCGGCAAACCACATATGGTGTTTCAGACCCCATAAAACCGATTCGAATGGTAAATATTGTTGATAGCTTAATGCGCTGAAAACAGATTCTAAATCATGCGACTCGTGGAAAAATGCGGGTTAGGATAAAATTAACCTTTTGCTTTCATATTTATTTTGGTTAATATGATCGCACGGCTATCATTCTATGGGCAGAATGAAATAGCCGACTTTGTCAAGCCCCTTGTGCGGGCACGTGAAATAAATGAGGCATTATTATGCGGGTCCTGCTGATTGAAGATGAACCGACAACAGCAAAAGCCATTGAGCTTATGCTGACGACCGAAGGGTTTAATGTATATACAACCGATCTGGGCGAAGAAGGTCTCGATCTTGGTAAGCTCTATGATTATGACATTATATGTCTCGATCTGAACCTGCCTGACATGCACGGCTATGACGTGCTCAAGAAATTACGCAACTCCAAGGTGCAGACGCCGGTACTCATTCTCTCCGGTATTTCCGAAATGGACAGCAAGGTGCGCAGCTTCGGCTTTGGTGCCGATGATTATGTGACCAAGCCGTTCCATCGCGAAGAACTGGTCGCCCGCATTCATGCTGTTGTGCGCCGTTCAAAAGGCCATTCGCAATCGGTCATCCGTACCGGCAAGCTTGCGGTGAACCTGGATGCCAAGACTGTTGAAGTCGACAGCAATCGTGTTCACCTGACCGGCAAGGAATATGCCATGCTGGAGCTGCTTTCGCTCCGCAAGGGCACGACGCTCACCAAGGAAATGTTCCTCAACCACCTCTATGGCGGTATGGATGAACCGGAACTCAAGATCATCGATGTTTTCATTTGCAAGCTGCGCAAGAAACTGGCGCTGGCCTGCAGCGGTGATAATTATATCGAGACTGTCTGGGGTCGTGGCTATGTGCTGCGTGACCCGGAAGTAGAAAGCGACGACATAAAAGTCGCCTGAATGCACTGACTATACTATCTCCTTGAATACTACCTCCCTCTATGGGGGCTAAGGGCTGGTACCATTGGTACCGGCCCCTTTTTTATCCCCAAAGCATGCTTTGGGGTTTGATAAGACGATATGTGGTTAATTTTTAGGGCGATGTCCCCCCGATCATCCTTCGCTTGTCCTATAAATCACCCATAGACATCTATGGAGTGATGGCATGAACGCGGATATTGCGGCGCAGTTGAATGAACGCTTGTCTTTCTTTGGTATATCGGGAGATGAAGATCATTATCCTCAGGTCCGCAATGCGCTGGACAAAATCGGCGATGAGAGCCTCGACAAATTTTACCGGCAGATAGCGGCGACACCACAGCTTAAGGGCAAGTTTGAGTCTCAGGAACAGATGAATAAGGCCCGCCGCGCGCAGGTGGCGCATTGGCAACAGCTCTTCGCTGGCCGTGCGACGCCTGAATATGCACAGCGTGCGCAGCAGATTGGTGAGGTGCATGCGCGTATCGGGCTGGAGCCGCGCTGGTATATTGGCGGCTATAGCCATGTGCTTACCGATCTGATCGAATATATGGTCCGCAGCTCCACCTTTGGACGCCTTCCGGGCATGGAGAAGCTGGGCAAGGCTATTACAGCGCTTACGCGTGCGGCGATGCTGGATATGGAAATTGCGGTTTCGACCTATTTTGAGTCCGAGCAGGGCATGCGCAACGAGATGTTGGGCAAATATGGTGTCGCGCTTGACCGGCTTGCCAAGGGAGACCTCACAGTGTCCATGCAACATCTGCCCGGAAAATTTGGAGAATTGAGCGACAATTTCAACGCGGCTGTGCGCCAGCTGCATGAAACAATGGCGTCTGTGGCGTATAGCGCCGAGCATATTCACAGCGGCTCGGAGGAAATTCGTCTGGCGTCTGATGATTTTGCCAATCGCACAGAGCGTCAATCCGCGTCGCTTGAGGAAACGGCAACGGCGATGAACCAGATCACCGGTATGGTACAGCATGGCGCAGACCAGACGGCAACGATGAACAATAATGTCTCTGTTATGCAGAAAGAAATTGCAGAGGGTGGCGAAGTGGTGGCCAGCGCTGTTGAGGCGATGGACCAGATTCATCAAAGCTCGAGTGAAATTGCTCAGATTATTGATGTGATCGAGGGGATCGCCTTTCAGACCAATCTCCTCGCGCTCAATGCAGGCGTTGAAGCGGCGCGGGCAGGCGACGCGGGGCAGGGCTTTGCGGTGGTGGCCAGCGAGGTGCGCGCTCTGGCGCAACGGTCTTCGGAGGCGGCACAGGGTATCAAGGATCTGATCTCCAAAAGCGGCGCGCAGGTCGAGAAAGGCGTCAGCCTTGTCGGGCGCGCAGGCACTGTGCTGCAGGATATCGTCGGGCGTATCGGCGAGATGAGTGGCACAATGGAGGAGCTGGCGCAGGCCGCGGTAACACAGGCCGAGACGCTGGATCAGGTCAATGGGTCGGTCACAGAGATGGATCGCATGACGCAGCAAAATGCCGCGATGGCGGAGGAGAGCAATGCGGCCTCCCGTTCGCTCGCGGTGGAAGCGGACTCTCTGAGCACGCAGATCAAGAAGTTTCACATAACGATGAGCGCTGCCAAGGTGCGCGATGGCGCCAAGGGTAAAACAGGATTCCGTTCCAGAGCAGCCTGAGGCGGTTTTGACTCCGCCGAGACTATTCGGCGGTGGCAGACAGTTCTAACACCGCCATTGGTGCTGTCCGGGTCAATGGTGTGATGCTCCAGACAATCTGCTCGCCCTGCGTTGTTTTTGTCGCGCCGTCTTCCTGATTCTGGCTGATAATTTTTGCATCGGTGGTAAGCGTGAATGTGCCTTCGCGTTCTTTGGCCTCGTCGCCCATACCACCCATGGTGCCGCCCATAGCGCCGCCATTGTCCTTGCCTTCACTGGCAAAACCGGGCGCTTTGACGCGCACTTTATTGCCCGCGCGTACTTCAATGGCGAGGAAGGGGAAGGGCGCTTCGGCGTCGGGGTTGAAGGGAAAGACAAAGCTGTGATCGAGCTTTGAGCTGACCGCATAATCAATCTCGAACTTGTTATCGCCCATATAGTTTACCGAGCGATAGCCTTTTTCCTTGCGCAATGCCTTGGCGATGGCCTTCATCTTGGCTGTGTTGTCCTGAGCCTTATCGTCTTCATTCTCCGAAGCTATGCGGATGTAGGAGGCTTTGTTATTGCTGGCGTCACTGTCTTCTTCATCGAAATCGCCACTGCCCTTTTTTGGGTCCATGCCATTAAGCGGACTTTTTGGGTTCATGAGGATGACCTCACCTTTATATGTGAAGGTGAAGGCGCCGTCCTTGCGAATATCGAGTGTCGATGTGAACTTGCCGGGGGTCAGCAGGCAGGCTGAGAGCGCTAGCAAGGGCAGAATAGCAGCGCATAAGCGGATGATGAAGGTCATTGCGGCTCTCTCTCTTTCGAATATCAACGGTTCATGGCGGCATAGAGTGCGATGGCTGCTGCATTAGAGACGTTGAGGCTTTCCATGCGCGGGCTGATCGGCAGCTTCGCTATCATATCGCAATGTGCCATGCTGTTGTGGCGCAGTCCATCACCTTCCGCGCCGAGCACCAGCGCGACCTTGGCCGTGCCTTCGAGCGCTTTGCCCAGATGCTCATTTGCTCCGCCATCAAGGCCGATGCGCCAATAGCCGGCCTCGGCAATTTCATCGAGCGCGCGGGCGAGGTTGACGACGCGTACCCATGGCATGATCTCCAGAGCACCGCTGGCCGCGCGCGCGATCACGCCGGATTCGGGCGGGGCATGGCGATCCTGCGTGACGATAGCCAGCGCGTCAAAGGCGGCGGCAGAGCGGAAGATCGCGCCGACATTGTGTGGATCGGTCACCTGATCGAGCACAAGGATAGGGCGCTGGTTGTCCTGCCCTTCTTCCAGCACATCGCCCAGCCATATATCAGGCAAGGCCTCAACCTCCGCGACAATGCCCTGATGCGGCGCATCGCCGGGCACCATCCGGCCAAGGTCCGCCACATCGGCATAGACGATCGGCAAGACAGGCGGCAGCTCAAGCGCGCCCAGCGCCTCGCGCGTGCCCCATATCTTACGAATGACGCGTTCAGGATTGGCCAGAGCGGCTGTTACAGCATGCCGCCCATAGAGCCGTGGATAGCCGCCCTTGGGCTTGCCGGTACGATGTCCTCTTTTCATGGGCACTCTTTTCACCATCAAGCATTGACAGGCAAGCCTCCATTCGCCATTGAGCGCCCTCCAACGGCATTTTGGTACGATTTATCGCGCTAAATTGGCTTTAATGGACAGGTGGCCGAGTGGTTAAAGGCAGCAGACTGTAAATCTGCCCGCGCAAGCGTACATAGGTTCGAATCCTATCCTGTCCACCATCACTCCTCAGTGACAACAATCGGTTCCGCTTATTTCGTCTGATATGGCGAATTAGAGCTGTCTGCGCTTGGCGTGTCCTGATCCCTGTTCTATGACCGCTGCGTCGCAAGCAGTGTGGCGACCGGAGAGCAGATGATGATTTTATGGCAGATGCCCGCATTGGTTATAGCTTTGGCGTATCTGCTCGGCTCCATTCCCTTTGGCATAGTGCTGACCCGCCTGACCGGCGCGGGCGACCTGCGTAAAATTGGTTCGGGTAATATCGGTGCGACCAATGTGTTGCGCACCGGCAAGAAGGGGCTTGCAGCCGCGACATTGCTGCTTGATCTGGGTAAGGGCGCTGCGGCGGTTGCGCTTGGCAATTATCTTCTGTCCGGCACAGGTCTTCCTGTAAATGACGGTCTTGTAAATGGTGGTGCGATTGGTGGTGTGATGGCGTTTATTGGCCATTGTTATCCGGTCTGGTTGCGCTTTTCTGGCGGCAAGGGCGTGGCAACGATGATGGGCGTTGCGCTGGCATTGGCATGGCCGATTGGGCTGATATTTGCGGCTGTGTGGATTGGCATGCTGCTGCTGACGCGTATATCCTCTGCCGGTGGTATCAGCGCGGCTCTGTCTGCGCCTGTTGCCTGTATAATGTTCGACTATCCACATTTTTTTCCGGCCTGCACGGTGATGGCGCTGGTCGTGGTGTGGCGGCATCGCGCCAATATATCGCGGCTGATGAGGGGCGAAGAACCGCGCATCAGCGGAAATAAGAGCTAAGGACGCGAGCGACGTGGATCAGGCCCGCTTCGATGCGATACGCCTTGCGCGCAGCCCGCGTATAGGCGCGATCACCTATCGACATTTGATCGCGCGTTTCGGCAGTGCCAGCGAGGCGTTGCGGGCGCTGCCTGATCTTAAAAAACGTGGTGGCGGCGGGCAGGCGACGCAGCGTGAGCTGGCAGATGAACAGCGCGTCGCGGCTGAGGTTGAGCAGGCAGAAGCATTAGGCGCGCGCTATCTGATATGGGGTGATGCGGATTATCCTGCTTTGTTGGCCGAAACGGACGATGCGCCATCGGTCATGACCTGTCGAGGCGATCTTTCTTTGGCACAGCAGCACTGTGTGGCGATGGTCGGCGCGCGCAATTCTTCGGCGGCGGCGCGCGTGTTTGCGCGCGGACTGGCGCAGCAATTGGCCGATGAGGGCGTGACGGTTGTGTCCGGTCTGGCGCTGGGTATCGATGCATCTGCACATGAGGGGGCAGGAGCGCGCACAATCGGGGTTATCGCCACCGGTATTGACATTAGCTATCCGCATAGAAATGCCGAATTGCAGGAACATATTGCTCAAGCAGCGCTGCTGATTGCGGAGCAACCATTGGGTACAGGTCCGCATGCAAAGCTTTTTCCGCGGCGTAACCGTATTATTGCAGGTCTGTCTCTGGCAACCATTGTTGTCGAAGCTGCGCCACAGTCCGGTTCGTTGATTACGGCGCGGCTGGCCGGAGAGTATGGCCGTGAGGTGCTCGCTATTCCCGGCTCGCCGCTGGACCCGCGCGCGCAGGGGTGCAACCAGCTTATCCGCGAAGGGGCGACGCTGATCCAGTCTGCTGCCGATGTGATGGAAGCCATCGCGCATATCGACCCGCGCAGCGTACGAACGCCACATGCCCCTTATGAGCCACCGGTTGAGGATATAGTCGATATAGAGGATAGCGAGCGCGCCACGCTGACGGAATTATTGGGGCCTGTTGCTGTACCCGTCGATGAACTGGTACGCCAGTCGGGCATGTCTGCTGCTGCGGTGCAAATGGCGCTGCTGGAGCTGGAACTTGCCGGACGTCTGGAAAGGCATGCGGGGGCGAGAGTTTCACTCGTCTGACAACTCAACGCTTGACGCACGGGCTGAGCATCCTACACCCTCGCGCGCAAAGGCATAAGGAATAGAAAACCCACCCATGCAACTTGTCATTGTCGAATCCCCCGCCAAGGCCAAAACCATCGAGAAATATCTCGGCGGTGATTTTCATGTGCTTGCGTCTTATGGTCATGTGCGCGACCTGCCGCCCAAGGATGGCTCGGTAAACCCGGATGATGGCTTTGCCATGAGCTGGGAAAATTATGGCGACAAGGGCAAACAGCTCAAGGCCATTACCGATCAGGCGAAAAAAGCCGATCGATTGATCCTCGCGACTGACCCTGATCGCGAAGGGGAAGCGATTAGCTGGCATGTGCTGGAGGTGTTGAAGAACAAGAAGGCGGTGCCGCAAACGGTGGACCGCGTGACGTTTAACGCGATCACCAAGGCGGCGGTCACTGAGGCAATGGCCAATCCGCGCGGGTTGGATGAAGACCTGATCGATGCCTATCGTGCACGCCGTGCGCTTGATTATCTGGTGGGCTTTACGCTTTCTCCCGTGTTGTGGCGCAAGCTGCCCGGTGCGAAATCAGCCGGGCGTGTGCAATCTGTGGCGCTGCGCCTTGTGGTGGAGCGCGAGCGCGAAATCGAAAGCTTCGTGCCGCAGGAATATTGGTCGGTCGCTGCCGAGATGGAGCACGACGGGCGGGCGTTCACGGCGCGTCTGGTCAAGTGGAAGGGCGACAAAATTGAGCGCCTCACCATCGGCAAGGAAGGCGATGCGCTCGCCGCCAAGGCTGATATTGAGGCTGGACGCTTCACGGTCGAGAGCGTCGAGACCAAGCCGCTCACCCGCAACCCGCCGCCGCCATTCACGACCTCGACCCTGCAACAGGAAGCCGCGCGCAAGCTCGGCTTTGCCGCCAGCCACACGATGCGGATCGCGCAGCAGCTTTATGAAGACGGTGCGATCACCTATATGCGTACCGACGGCGTACAGATGGACGGCAGCGCTATTTCCGCCGCGCGCAAGGCCATTGCAGACCGCTATGACGGTGGCTATCTGCCGGACAAGCCGCGCCAGTATCAGACCAAAGCGAAGAATGCGCAGGAAGCGCATGAGGCGATCCGCCCGACCGAATTTTACCGTGACAAGGTGGGCAGTGGCGACCATGCCAGGCTCTATGATCTCATCTTCAAGCGCGCTCTCGCCAGCCAGATGGCATCCGCGCGGCTGGAGCGCACGACCGTCGAGATGCTCGATGGCACGGGGCAAAACGCCCTGCGCGCTACCGGGCAAGTGGTGATTTTCCCCGGCTTCCTCTCGCTCTATGAAGAGGGCCGCGATGATGTGGAAGATGACGATAGCAAGCTGCTTCCGCGCCTCAATCAAGGCGATGTGCCTGCGAAAAAGCAGGTGAATGCCGAGCAGCATTTCACCCAGCCACCGCCGCGCTATTCGGAAGCCTCGCTGGTCAAGCGTCTCGAAGAACTGGGCATTGGTCGCCCATCGACTTACGCCTCGACGCTGCAGGTGCTCAAGGATCGCGACTATGTGCGCGTCGAGAAGAACCGCTTCTTCGCCGAAGAAAGCGGGCGGTTGGTCACGGCGTTTCTGGAGCGCTTTTTTGAACGTTATGTGAGCTATGATTTTACGGCGGGGCTGGAGGATCAGCTCGACGAAATTTCCGGCGGCCGCGCACAGTGGCAGGCGGTGCTCGATGCCTTCTGGAAGGACTTCAAGCCCAAGACAGCCGAAGTCATGGAGAAGAAGCCGTCTGATGTGACGGCGGATCTCGATCAGTTTCTTGAGCCGCTGCTCTTCCCGGAAAAGGAAGATGGCACCGATCCTCGCGCCTGCCCGATGTGTGAGGGTGGCAAGCTGGCGTTGCGCGGTGGGCGCTATGGCGCGTTTATTGCCTGTTCCAATTATCCTGAATGTAAGTTCACACGCAAATTCGGCCAGCGTGGTGCGAATGCGGGCGAAGATACCGGGCCGGAAGTGCTGGGCCAGCACCCGGAAACGGGCGAGGATATTACGAAGAAATCCGGCCGCTTTGGTCCCTATGTTGAAATGGGCACGGGCAAGGAAGCCAAGCGTGCGTCGATCCCCAAGGATTTGCCCGATGGTGAACTGACGTTGGAGTGGGCGGTAAAGCTGGTTTCATTGCCGCGTGACGTGGGCAATCACCCGGAGACGGGCCTGCCGATCACTGCGAGCCTTGGGCGCTATGGGCCGTATCTGGTCCATGACAATAAATATGCGCGGCTTGGTTCGACTGCCGAGATTTTCGAGACCGGGATGAATGCGGCTGTCGTCAAGCTGGCCGAAGCTGCAGAAAAAGGCCCGCGGCGCGGCGCGGCGCGTGAGCCATTGAAAGTGCTGGGCGCGCATCCGCGCACGGAGCTGGAAATCAAGTTGATGGACGGGCGCTATGGCCCTTATGTCACCGACGGCACCACCAATGCGACCATTCCCAAAACGGTCGATAAAGACGCGCTAACGCTGGAAGAAGCCGCCCAACTCATCGACGAACGCGCCGCCAAAGCGCCCGCGAAAAAGGGCAGGAAAAAAGCCGCGCCAAAGAAAAAGGCTGCGGCGAAGAAGAAAGCGCCTGTGAAGAAGAAGGCGGAATAGACCGGCCCGCGATGAGAAGCGGGCATTGCGGCATGTATTGTTCGTTGTGAACTCCCCGCAGGCGCGTGTCGTAGGCGACTTGTGATATGCTGTTTCCGCAAGTCCGGTGGCCATTCGGGACAAGCGGAGTTATCGCCAATAATATTCAGTTCGTTGGCTGGCTCTCGCCACTGTCTCACTCCACCCAGTCCAACCCGATATCCCGATAGACGCTGCGGTCTTCGTCCCAGCCTTCTTTGACCTTGACGTGCAGATAGAGGTGTACCGGGCAATCCATGAGTGCGCTCAGTTCTGCGCGGGCTTTGGAGCCTATTTCTTTCAGGCGCTGCCCGCCTTTGCCAAGTACGATGGCGCGCTGGGTGGAGCGACCCACCAAAATCTGCTGGTGGATCTCGACAGAGCCATCTTTGCGTTCGGTATATTTTTCCGTATGTACGGCTGTGGCATAAGGCAGCTCGGCATGGAGCTGATGGTAGAGCTGTTCGCGGGTAATTTCGGCGGCAAGGATGCGGTCTGTTGCGCTTGATACCTGATCGGCAGGGAAGTGCCACGGCCCTTTCGGCATGGCATCGGCCAATGTGGTCTTGAGTTCGGCAAGCCCGTCACCAGTTGCGGCGCTGACGAAATAGGTCTCGCGGAAGTCTATGTGCTCATTGAGGCGTTGGGCGTGAATCAGCAGCTTGCCTTTGTCGCAAATATCGACCTTGTTGAGTACGAGGATTTTCGGCTCTTTGCGTGCCTCCAGCCCTTGCAGCATCGCTTCGACCTTCTCGCCAAGCCCGGCCTTGCCATCGACGACCAGCGCAATGAGGTCAGCATCCTGTGTGCCGCCCCATGCGGCCTGCACCATGGCGCGGTCGAGCCGGCGCTTGGGCGCGAAGATGCCGGGGGTATCGACCAGTATGAGCTGTGCATCACCCTCTATGCCCACGCCGAGAACGCGGGTGCGCGTCGTCTGTGCCTTGGGGCTGGTGATGGCGATCTTCTGGCCGACCAGCGCATTGACCAATGTCGATTTGCCCGCGTTGGGCGCGCCCAAAATGGCGACAACGCCGCAGCGCTGCCCGTTTGTTTCTGTGTCTTCTGTCACTTAAGTTTTTCCAGCAATTTACGCGCGGCTGTTGTTTCCGCTTCCTGTTTCGACGCCCCTATAGCCTTCGCATCGCCGACGTTGAGGATCGAAACGGAGACAGAGAAAACCGGATTATGGGGAGGGCCGCTACGATCTAGCAATATATATTCCGGGGCTTTGCGTTTATGTGCTGCTGCCCATTCCTGCAATGCGGATTTAGGATGTTTGGGCGCGTGATCAATGCCATCGACCCGGCCTTTCCATAATCTACGAACCAATGCCCGTGCTTCATCTAGGCCGGATTCGAGAAATAGTGCGCCGATCAGAGCTTCCATCATGTCGCCAAGGACATTGGTGCTTTCTATCGCGCCATCATCGCGCGCTTGTTTGCCCAATATCATATGAGGCTGAATAGAGATTTCCCGGGCTATTTCTGCGCAGACCTCACCAGACACAATCTGGTTGAAGCGATTGGAGAGCTTGCCTTCCGGTTCTTCAGGATACAACTCATATAGCCATTCGCTGATGATGAGGCCCAGCACACGATCACCGAGAAACTCAAGGCGTTCATATTGTTCGGAGGAGGCACTACCATGAGTTAACGCCTGAACGAAAAGGTCCAGACGCTCGGAAGAGCGGCCAATCAGCGCTTCAATCCATATGGTGCGCGCCTCCTGCGTCAAAAGTTCTCACCAATTCTGTTCCATCGCGCCGCCGAAACCCATGTCCAGGGCATTAGCCAGTTTGCACTGCCATCGGTTGAAAAGACGGTGAACAACGCCTTGCCGACCAGATTGTCCTCGGGCACCAGCCCTATGCCGCTGCCTTCTTCGGCAGGAAACCGGCTGTCGGCGCTGCGATCACGATTGTCACCCATCAGGAAGAGCTTGCCTTCCGGGATGACGACGGCGGCGCGATTGTCCGCAGGCCCCATATCGACAACATCGAGCACATTATAGCTTTTGCCGCCTGGCAGTGTTTCGCGGAAACGCGGATAGCGGCAGAAACGCTCGCCATCCTTTTCTTCCTCAAACTCCGGCCGGAAACAGGGGCTCATCCCACTGTCATGAAAAGTCGCGTTGACCATATTGGGCGTTACCGGGATGACAAGATCGGCGATCTTGCGCTTTTCGACTGCTTCGCCGTTGAGAATGATGGTGCCATCCTTGATTTCGATCACATCGCCGGGCAGACCGATCACGCGTTTGATATAATCCTGCCGCTGGGTTGGCGGTGCCTTGAAGACGACAACGTCGCCGCGCTCTGGCGTGCTGGCGAGGACGCGATTGGGAATGAGCGGCAGGCTGAACGGCATGGAATATTTCGAATAGCCATAGGGCCATTTGCCAACGAGCAGATAATCGCCGATGAGCAAGCGCGGTTGCATGGATTCGGAAGGAATGCTGAAGGGCGCGACGATAAAGCTGCGAAGCACGAAAACGAACAGTGCCAGCTTGACCAGAAATGTCAGAAAGTCGCGCGTCTCGGACTTGTCACTCATAAATGCCTATCTATTTTCTGAAATTTGTCGGGCTTTGCGTTGCGTCAGCGTTCACGTCAAGCTTATGGATATTAAACTGCCCCGATTCGGCTCAACATAGCGCCAATTTGTCTGAATATGCCTTAATTTGATACAGGAGTCTCCCCATGACGCAGCCCTGGAATGCCATACTCGCGATTCCTGAGCCTGATTTGAGACGCGTGTTTGACCAGGACAGTGAAAGGCTGGACTGGTTGACGCAGGATGTCGCCGGATTGCGCTTTGACTGGTCCAAGACGCATATGACGCGCGATATGTTCAGCGCTTTTTGCACTCTGGCCACGCAGCAGGATTTTGCCGGCAGGCGGGCAGCGCTATTCGCCGGAGAGAAGGTCAATACCACGGAAGACCGCGCGGCGGAGCATAGCGCCGAGCGTGGCGAGGGGGCGGCGGAGAGTGTCTCGGTTGCAAAAGCCCTGCACAGCCGCATGCGCGCGCTTATCGATGCGATTGAGGCTGAAGCGCTCGGTCCAGTAAAGCATATCGTTCATGTCGGTATTGGGGGCTCGGCGCTGGGGCCAAAGCTGCTGATGGATGCGCTGGGCCGCGATACGGAACGCTATGACGTCGCCATCGTCTCGAATGTTGACGGCTGCGCGCTCGAAGAGGCACTGAAGGGCTTTGACCCTTCCGCAACCTTGCTGGCGATAGCCTCCAAGACGTTCACAACGACCGAGACGATGCTCAACGCCAATAGCGCGATTGAATGGATGCAGGAGGGCGGGGTAAAAGACCCCTATGGCCGCATCATTGCGCTGACGGCTTCTCCCGAGAAGGCGATCGAATGGGGCGTGGACGAGACGCGCATATTGCCATTCAATGAGACAGTGGGCGGGCGTTACTCGCTCTGGTCTTCCATTGGTTTTCCGGCGGCTCTGGGGCTGGGTTGGGATGCGTTTGAGAGCATGCTGGAGGGCGCTGCTGCGATGGACCGGCACTTCCGCCTGTCACCACCGGAGCAAAATGCGCCGCTTATGGCGGCCTTTGTCGATCAATATTATCTGCGTGCCAAAGCCTGCCAGACACGCGCTGTTTTTGCCTATGATGAACGCCTGCGCCTGTTGCCTGACTATCTCCAGCAGTTAGAGATGGAGAGCAATGGAAAGTCGGTGAAGGTCGATGGCTCGCCTGTCGATGGACCAACCGCGCCGATTACATGGGGCGGCGTGGGCACAGATGCACAGCATGCGGTGTTTCAGCTTTTGCATCAGGGCACACATATGATCCCCGTTGAGTTCATCGCGGCAAAACTGCCCGGCCATGCGTTTGATCCGGCCCATCATATCGCATTGCTGACCAATTGCTTCGCGCAAGGGGCGGCGCTGATGCGGGGGCGGGATAATCCGGATGATCCGGCGCGCGCCTATTCCGGGGGGCGGCCTTCGACGACGATCCTGCTCGATGATGTGGTGCCCGAAGCATTGGGCGCGCTGCTGGCTTTCTATGAACATCGCACCTTTGCCAATGCCGTGTTGATGGGCATCAACCCGTTCGATCAATTCGGGGTCGAACTGGGCAAGGAAATTGCCAAATCTATCGAGAAAGAGGGCACGTCCGGTTTCGATCCCTCGACAACGGCGCTGATCAATCTCGCTATGGGGGAAGAATAGAGTGAGTAATTTTGATTTTGACCTGTTCGTTATTGGTGCTGGCTCCGGCGGTGTGCGGGCTTCGCGTATAGCGGCAGGGCATGGCGCGCGTGTGGCGATAGCGGAAGAATATCGCGTTGGCGGCACCTGTGTTATTCGCGGCTGCGTACCCAAGAAGATGCTGGTCTATGGCGCGCATTTCGCAGAAGATCTGGCTGATGCTCGCCGATTTGGCTGGAATGTCGGGGAACCGAGCTTCGACTGGCAGACATTGCGCGACAATGTATTGGCCGATGTCGATCGCCTGAATGGGCTGTATCAGAACACCCTTGATAGCAATAAAGTGACGACTTTCCATGAACGCGCGCGCATTTCCGGAGCGCAGGAAGTGACGCTGGCGAGTGGGCAGAAGGTCACGGCAAAGGTCATATTGATAGCGACGGGTTCCTGGCCGATTGTACCGGATATTGAGGGCGCACAGCATGGTATTACGTCGAATGAGGCATTTCACCTTGATGCCTTGCCCAAGCGTATTGTCATTGCCGGGGGCGGTTATATCGCCAATGAGTTCGCGGGTATTTTCAATGCGTTGGATTGTGATGTCACTATCGTCAATCGCTCAGATCAGATTTTGCGCGGCTATGATGAACAAATTCGCGATAAGCTGGTGCAGATCAGCACACAGGCTGGAATCACATTCCGCCTGAATGCGCCGCTTGAGCGTATCGAAAAACAGGCGGATGGCAGTGTTCTGGTGCACCTCAAGGATGGCAAACCACCGATTGAATGCGATGCTGTGATGTTTGCGACAGGGCGCAAGCCAATGAGCTTTGATCTTGGGCTTGAGGCTGTTGGCGTCGAAACCGCAGCGGGCGGCGCGATCAGGGTTGATGCCTATAACCGCACCACTGTCGAGAGCATTTATGCCGTGGGTGATGTGACGGACCGGGTGCAGCTCACGCCGGTCGCTATCCGCGAGGGCCACGCCTTTGCCGATACGGTGTTTGGCGATAACCCACGCACGGTCGATTATGACAATATCCCGTCCGCCGTATTCAGCCATCCGCCGCTGGCTGGCGTAGGCCTGACCGAAAAAGAGGCGCGCGAGCAAATTGCGGATGTGCAAATCTATACGTCCGATTTCCGGCCGATGAAGAATGTGCTGGCCGGACGCGAAGAGCGTGGCTTTTACAAGATGATTTGCGACGGACCCAATGGCAAGGTGATCGGGCTGCACATGATCGGCCCGGACGCCCCGGAGATATTGCAGGCGGCCGCTGTTGCCGTGAAAGCTGGCCTAACCAAGCAGGATTTTGACGATACCGTCGCGCTTCACCCCAGTATGGCCGAAGAGCTGGTATTGCTGAAATGAGTATGGCCCTTTGAACGACATTGCTTTTATGGGGGTGCCAGCGAGTGAATTGCTGGTGCTTCTGGCTGCATTGGTTGGTGCAGGCGTTGTTACGGGCTTACTAGCTGGTCTTTTCGGGATTGGCGGTGGTACTGTAATCGTGCCGGTGCTTTACGAGGTGTTTCGCCTCATGGGGGTGCCCGAAGAGGTGCGTATGCCCTTATGCGTGGGTACGTCTCTGGCGATCATTGTGCCCACTTCCATTCGTTCTTTTCGGGGCCATTATGCCAAGGGCGTAGTGGATCTGGATGCCCTTAAAATATGGGCGTTGCCGGTCATTATCGGCGTTGTTCTGAGCGGTTATATGGCCGCAGATGCCCCTGCGTGGGTGTTCAAGGCAGTGTTTGTTGCTGTGATGACGTTATTGGCCGTGAAGCTGCTATTCGGCAGAAGCAGTTGGGAGCTGGGAGCAGACCTTCCCGGCAAAGCATTGATGCGGGCTTATGGATTTGCAATTGGTACGGCATCTGCGCTCATCGGCGTTGGCGGCGGAGCGCTGTCTAATCTGGTGATGAGCTTTTACCGGCGGCCTATTCATCAGGCGGTTGCGACATCTTCTGGCCTGGGTGTTATCATTTCCATTCCCGGTATGATTGCATATATCATTGGCGGTTGGCCGAAAATGGCTCTGATGCCGCCATTTTCCCTTGGCTATGTTTCGTTAATTGGCGCTGTGTTGATGATCCCGACGACGATCCTTGCCGCGCCCCTTGGCGTGCGCATTGCCCATGCATTGCCGCAGCGAAAGCTGGAGCTGGCTTTTGGCCTTTATCTTTTGTTTGTCGCCATAAGATTTGCGCTGTCCCTGTTAGACTGAAGCATTATTCGATAGCATAAGGCACGACATCGCGATTGTCCGGGTCTACGCGGATCGGTCGGTCGGTGGGCGGGAAGGCGCGCTGGTCGCAGCTCTGGCGAGGGCACAGACGGCAGGTCACGCCAATAGGCGCGGCGGCGGCTTCATCATGGAGTTGCAGGCCATCCGCATAGATGAAGTTTGCGGCATGTTCGATTTCGCAGCCCAAGACGACGGCATAGCGGCGCGGCGCCCGTGAATAGCTGCCAGAAGGTTTGACCAGCCCTTTGGCCATGGAAATATAGCGCACGCCATCGGGCGTTTCGCCAAGCTGGGTCAGGATACGGTCCGGGATAGCGACGGCCTCATGCACCACCCAGAGCGGGCAGGCACCGCCGAAGCGCGCAAATTGCAGGCGCGTGGCGCTGTGACGTTTGGTGATATTGCCCGCCATGTCGACCCGGCAGAAGAAGAAGGGGATGCCGCGCATGCCGGGCCGCTGAAGCGTCGAGAGGCGGTGGCAGGCTTGCTCGAAACTCACGCCAAATTGCCGCGCCAGCCGGTCAATGTCATGGCGGACATCGCGCGCAGCCTTGCGAAAGGCGGCATAGGGCAGGGTGAGCGCCCCGGCGGCATAGTTGGCAAGACCCACGGACAATAGCCGATCTGCACCTGCGACGGGAAGGGCGGCTTCGGCTACGATCTCGTCAATCTGATCGCGTGCGGAGAGGCGCATGAGCTGATGCGCGATCATGAACTTGCGGCTTTCGGGCAGGGCGGAAGCATTGATGAAGAGCATGCGCGCGCGCGTGTCATAGCGCCGCAACAGGCCCGATGGCGTCTCGCCGATCACCACATTGACATCATGATGGGCCTTGAGCGCGAGGATCAGGTCATTTTCTTCCATCCGGTCATCAGCGCATATGGCGCTGCGGAATTCCTCTGCGACGACATCCAGCACATGCACATAATTGCCGGTATCGTGAAACCAGTCGCGCACCATTTCCCATGGCATGCGGGCCTGCGCGGTCATGTCGTTTGCAATGGCTTCCTCGACCATGTTGAGGCGCTCATTGCTCTGGCGAAAGGCGCGGTGCAAATCGACATAGCGCGCGGCAAATTCGGGATATTGCAGATGTAGCTTTTCGATGCGTTCCGGTTCCAGCGGCGGGCCAAGGACGTCGGGCTGGGCCAGCGCATGGGCAAAAGCGCCGAGCAGTTGTTCGGTCTCGCGATCATCAAAGGCGGCCCAATCAACGGGGTAAGCTTCGGCCAGGGCGGCCTTTACTTTGGCGGTCAATGGCCGGTCGTCATTCTCCAGTTGCGAGAGATAAGAGACGGATATGCCCAGCACCCGCGCCATAGCAGCCTGATCCATGCTTTGGTCAAGCCGGAGCTGCCTGAGCCTGCTGCCAACGAAAAGTCTGTTGCCTTTTGCCATATCGCCTTTCCTGAAATGAAATTCGCTCGCTGAGTGAATTTCATAGTGCAGCACCAGTCCTCTCCCCCACCAAACCACCCTATAATTTGCAAAATTGATATTTGCAATTTCGCAAATTCACATTTGCACTTCCCTCGCAAGGATGAAAGGAGCAGCATTGACGGTATATGGCGCATCTGGACGCGCAGGAGAGCATATGACTAAAATGGCGATCATCGACAAACTGGAGCAGAAACGCGCGGCGGCAAAGCTGGGTGGTGGCGAGAAGCGTATCGCTGCGCAACATGCCAAAGGCCGTTTGACAGCGCGTGAGCGCCTTGATGTGTTTCTCGATGAAGGCAGTTTTGAAGAGCTGGACATGTATGTCGAGCATAATTGCACTGACTTCGGCATGGATGAGCAGCATGTGCCCGGAGATGGTGTGGTGACTGGCTCTGGCACGGTCAATGGCCGCCTTGTCTATGTTTTCTCACAGGACTTCACTGTGTTTGGCGGCTCTCTCTCTGAGCGGCATGCGCAGAAAATTTGCAAAATCATGGATATGGCGATGAAGGTCGGTGCGCCGGTCATTGGTTTGAATGACTCTGGCGGTGCGCGCATTCAGGAAGGCGTTGCGTCGCTGGGCGGCTATGCTGAAGTGTTTCAGCGCAATGTTCTTGCCAGCGGTGTCGTACCACAGATCAGCGTGATCATGGGCCCGTGCGCAGGCGGCGCTGTCTATTCGCCAGCAATGACCGATTTTATCGTGATGGTGAAAGACTCAAGCTATATGTTCGTCACTGGCCCGGATGTGGTCAAGACCGTCACCAATGAGGTGGTTACGCAGGAAGAGCTTGGTGGTGCGATCACGCATACGACCAAGAGTGGTGTGGCTGATGTGGCGTTTGATAATGACATTGAAGCGCTGCTCGCTACGCGCGATCTTGTGGATATGCTTCCCTCGAACAATCAGGTTGGTGTGCCTGAGCGCCCAAGCGCTGACCCGTGGGATCGTCTGGAGGAAAGCCTCGATACGCTGATCCCGGCCAATGCCAACCAGCCCTATGATATGCACGAGCTGATCCGAAAGGTGATCGACGAGGGCGATTTCTTCGAGGTGCAGCCGACCCATGCGGGTAACATCATCACCGGCTTTGGCCGGGTCGAGGGACGCACTGTGGGCATTGTTGCGAACCAGCCGATGGTGCTGGCTGGCTGCCTTGATATCAATGCGTCTAAGAAGGCCGGGCGCTTTGTGCGCTTCTGTGATGCGTTCGAGATTCCGATCATCACCTTCGTCGATGTGCCCGGTTTCCTCCCCGGCGTGGGGCAGGAGCATAATGGCATCATCAAGCATGGTGCCAAGCTGCTCTTTGCCTATGCTGAAGCGACCGTGCCGAAGATTACCGTGATCACCAGAAAAGCGTATGGCGGCGCTTATGACGTGATGGCGTCCAAGCATTTGCGCGGTGACCTCAACTATGCATGGCCAACCGCAGAAATCGCGGTGATGGGCGCGAAGGGCGCAGTGGAGATCATCTTCCGCAAGGATATTGGTGACGCAGAAAAGATTGGCGAGCGGACGAAGGAATATGAGGACCGCTTCGCCAACCCGTTTGTCGCGGCGAGCAAGGGCTTTATCGATGAGGTGATTATCCCGCACTCAACCCGTCGGCGCATCGCCTTGGGTTTACGCAAGTTGCGGAATAAGGCACTGGAGAACCCGTGGAAGAAACACGATAATATTCCACTCTGATTTTACCCTGTACAATTCTAAGGACATAATATGACATCTGCACCTGTCTATATTCTCGCCGGCGCCCGCACGGCCATTGGCTCTTTTGGCGGCTCGCTCAAGGATGTTCCGGTCACGACACTGGGCAAGACCGTTATCGCCGAAGCAATCAAGCGTGCTGGTATTGTTGCTGACAAGGTGCAGCATGTTGTCGTTGGCAATGTGATCCCCAATGAACCACGCGATGCCTATATTGCGCGCGTTTGCGCTGTTGAAGCAGGCGTGCCGATTGAAGCGGCGGCAATGACGGTCAACCGCCTTTGCGGTTCGGGAGCGCAGGCCATAATTTCGGCCGCGCAGATGATTGCGCTGGGTGAATGCGATGTTGCTGTTGGCGCGGGTGCGGAAAGCATGAGCCGTGCACCTTATATGAGCCTTGGCATGCGCTGGGGCACCAAGATGGGCGATGCCAAGGTGCTTGATGCCATGCTGGCGGCCCTGCACGACCCGTTTGAGAATATCCACATGGGTATCACGGCGGAGAATGTCGCCAAGAAATATGGTATCAGCCGTGAAACGCAGGATCAGCTCGCTGTCACCAGCCATGAGCGCGCATCGAAAGCCCAGAAGGCGGGCTATTTCAAGGATCAGATCGTTCCTGTTGAAATCAAGACACGCAAAGGCGTGGTTACGTTCGAAGAAGATGAGCATATCCGCCATGATGCAAGCCTTGAGAATATGGCAAAGCTGCGTCCGGCGTTCGACAAGGAAGGTTCGGTTACGGCGGGCAATGCTTCTGGTCTCAATGATGGTGCGGGTGCGGTTGTGCTCGCTTCGCAAAAGGCAGTTGATGAGCAGGGTTTGAAGCCCTTCGCCAAGATCATCGGCTGGGGTCATGCGGGCGTTGACCCGAACATCATGGGTATTGGCCCTGTGAAAGCCGTGCCTATTGCGTTGGAGCGTGCTGGCCTGACGCTCGACCAGATTGATGTTATCGAGAGCAATGAGGCGTTCGCGGCGCAGGCATGTGGCGTGGCACAAGAGCTTGGCTTCGACCCTGGAAAGGTGAACCCCAATGGCAGCGGTATCTCGCTCGGCCATCCGGTTGGTGCGACTGGCGCGATCATCACTGTGAAGTGCATGTATGAGCTGGAACGTACCGGCGGCAAATATGGCCTTGTCACCATGTGCATCGGTGGCGGTCAGGGCATTGCTCTGGTCATCGAGAGGGTCTGATATGAAACTCGGACGGCTCAATCATGTGGGTGTCGTAACGCCTTCGATACCTGACAGCATTGCGTTTTATCGTGATGTGATGGGCGCGACGAAAATCCATGAGCCGTTCGATTTGCCTGCGCAGGGGGTGAAGGTGTGTTTCGTCGACACTCCCGGCGAAGCGGGAACCAATGGCACGCAGATCGAGCTGATCGAGCCATTGGGTGAGGATAGCCCCATTCACGGTTTTCTCGTCAAGAACCCGCTGGGCGGGCAGCATCATATCTGTTTTGAAGTGCCCGATATTCACAAGGCGCGCGAGGAATTTATCGCGCTGGGCAAGCGCGTGCTCGGTGAACCGCGTATCGGCGCGCATGGCACACTCATCTTCTTCGTACACCCGAAGGATATGGGCGGGATGCTCACCGAGATCATGGAAAGCCCTAAGCATGGAGCAGGCCATTGAGCTACGAGACCATAGTCTATGCTTTGAGCGACAATATCGCCACGATCACGCTGAACCGCCCGGAGCGCATGAACGCTCTGACACCAAAGCTGTTGACGGAGTTGGCACAGGCGGTTGAAGCAGCACAAAGCGACGGCGCACGGGCAATCATTTTAACGGGCGCTGGCGATGCCTTTTGCTCCGGTGCTGACCTGATTGGTGATGGCGAGGGCATGCCCGATGATCTGGGCGCAATGCTGGATGCATATTATCATCCGGCGGTTGAAGCGCTGGCCAACAGTGATATTCCGATTGTCTCGGCGATTAATGGCCCGGCGGTTGGAGCGGGGCTGAGCTTTGGGCTGGCGGCCGACATCGTCCTGATGAAGCGCTCGGCCTATCTCATGCTCGCTTTCGCCAATATCGGGCTGGTGCCGGATGCAGGCGCGACCTGGCTGATCGCAAAATCAGCGGGACGGGCTAAGACGTTGGAAATGGCATTGCTGGGAGAAAAAGTGTCTGCCGAGCAAGCGCTTGACCTTGGGCTGGTCACCCGCGTGGTTGACGATGAGGCATTGGCTGATGAGGTGCACAAGATTGCGACTAAGCTGGCCAATGGGCCGTCAGTGGCTCTGGGCTTTATCCGCAAACAGGTTGCCGCCGCTCTCGATAGCACATTGAGTGCAACTTTGCCTGTCGAGCAGGCGAACCAGACCGCTGCTGGTCACACGGCTGATTTCCGCGAAGCAGTGATGGCATTCGCGCAGAAGCGCAAACCGGAGTTCAAGGGCAAATAATGGCGAATATCGAAGACTGGAAGGCGCTGGCCGACAAGGAAGTCAAAGGGCGTGATCTCGATTGGGAGACACCCGAAGGCATTACCGTTAAGCCGCTTTATACGGCACAAGACGTCACTGTTGATCCCGGCCTTCCGGGCTTCGCGCCCTATACGCGCGGCGTGAAAGCCAGCATGTATGCAGGCCGCCCATGGACGGTCCGCCAATATGCGGGCTTTTCAACAGCGGAAGATTCCAACGCTTTTTATCGTCGCAATCTCGCGGCGGGCCAGAAGGGGCTTTCGGTCGCCTTCGATCTTGCCACGCACCGCGGCTATGACAGCGACCATCCGCGCGTGGTGGGCGATGTCGGCAAGGCTGGCGTAGCGATTGACAGCGTTGAGGATATGAAAATCCTGTTCGACCAGATCCCGCTTGACCAGATGTCCGTCAGCATGACGATGAACGGTGCGGTGATCCCGTGCCTTGCGTTTTATATTATTGCGGCAGAAGAGCAGGGCGTTTCCCCGGACAAGCTAAGCGGCACCATCCAGAACGATATCCTCAAGGAGTTCATGGTCCGCAATACCTATATCTATCCGCCCGAACCTTCGATGCGGATCATCTCGGATATTTTTGCCTATACGGCCGACAATATGCCGAAGTTCAACAGCATCTCCATCTCCGGCTATCATATGCAGGAGGCTGGCGCGACGCAGGTGCAGGAGCTGGCCTTCACCATCGCTGATGGCATGGAATATGTGAAATATGGTGTGGCTTCGGGGCTGGATATCGACAAGTTCGCCGGGCGGCTGAGCTTCTTCTTCGCCATTGGCATGAACTTCTTCATGGAAGTGGCGAAACTGCGCGCAGCGCGCACATTGTGGCACCGGGCAATGACGCAGCTGGGCGCACAGGACGAACGCTCGAAAATGCTGCGCACCCATTGCCAGACCAGCGGCGTGTCGCTCACCGAGCAAGACCCTTACAACAACGTTATCCGCACCACTATCGAGGCGATGGCCGCGATGCTGGGGGGGACCCAATCGTTGCACACCAATGCGCTCGATGAAGCGATCGCGTTGCCGACTGATTTTTCTGCGCGCATTGCCCGAAACACACAGATCGTCATTCAGGAAGAGACCGGCATGACCAATGTCGTCGATCCGCTGGGCGGCAGCTATTATATCGAGGCGCTGACCAAGGATCTGGTCGATAAGGCGTGGGAGATTATCGAGCGGGTTGAGGGCGAAGGCGGCATGGCAAAGGCTGTGGATGCAGGCTGGCCCAAGGCGATGATCGAAGAGGCGGCTGCGGGACGTCAGGCGCGGGTCGATCGCGGCGATGATGTCATTGTTGGTGTCAATAAATATCGCTTGAAAGATGAAGAACCGATCGAGACGCTCGAAGTCGATAATGCCAGGGTACGCGAAGGCCAGATTGCCCGCATCACGAAAATGAAGGCCGAGCGCGATGAAGCGGCCTGTCAGGCGGCCCTTGCTGCTCTGACGGAGGGCGCGAAAGGCGGTGGCAATTTGCTTGCTCTTGCCGTCGATGCAGCGCGTGTCCGCGCGACATTGGGTGAGATTTCCAGCGCCATGGAAGAAGTTTTCGGTCGTTATGCGACCGTTCCAACCCCAGTGAAAGGCGTCTACGCAGCCCCTTATAAAGAGGATGCTCGTTGGCGTCAGGTGCTCGACGGAGTGCAGACCGTCGAGCACCGACTGGGGCGGAAACCCCGTATGCTTGTCGCCAAAATGGGGCAGGACGGGCATGATCGCGGCGCGAATGTTATTGCGTCGGCCTTTACGGACATGGGCTTTGAGGTCGTTTCCGGCCCGCTGTTCCAGACACCGGAAGAGGCGCGCGATCTGGCGTTGACAAGCAATGTCGATGTCGTGGGGGCGTCGTCTCTGGCGGCTGGCCACAAAACGCTCATTCCGCAGCTTATCAGCCTGTTCAGGGAAGCGGGCAGGGCGGATATCAAGGTGGTGGCAGGTGGTGTTATTCCGCCACAGGATTATGATTTCCTGCGTGACGCGGGCGTTCAGGGCATTTATGGACCGGGGTCCAATGTGGTCGAATGCGCCGCCGATGTGCTGCGCTTGCTCGGCCATAATATGCCACCTTTAGAGGATGCTGCTGAATGACCGAACCCCGCACTGACTGGACCCGTGAAGAAATAACCGCGCTGTTCGATCTGCCGTTCATGGACCTGCTCTATGAAGCACAGACGGTGCATCGCGCGCATCATCCGCGCAATGAGGTGCAGCTTTCGACGCTGCTCAGCATCAAGACAGGCGGTTGCCCGGAAGATTGCGGCTATTGCTCGCAGTCGGTTGAAGCGAACAGCGGCGTGAAAGCCACCAAGCTGATGGATGTGCGGCAAGTGTTGCAGACAGCAGCGCAGGCGAAGGACAATGGCTCCGGTCGCTTCTGCATGGGTGCCGCATGGCGCAACCCCAAAGAGCGCGACATGCCTGCCCTGGTCGAGATGATCAAAGGCGTGCGCGAAATGGGCATGGAAACCTGCATGACGCTGGGTATGCTCAGCGACAGCCAGGCGAAGCAGCTCGCCGATGCGGGGCTGGATTATTATAACCACAATATCGACACCGCGCCGGAAAATTACGCCAATGTGATTAGCACGCGGACATTCGAGGACCGGATCGAGACGCTCGAAAATGTACGCAGCGCGGGCATTAATGTGTGCTGCGGCGGCATTGTCGGGCTGGGCGAAGCGCGCGAAGACCGTATCGGCTTTGTCCATGCGCTCGCCACCATGCCGCACCCGGAAAGCGTACCGATTAATGCGCTGGTGCCGGTCAAGGGTACGGTGCTGGGTGATATGCTGGCCAATACGCCGATGGCGAAGATTGACGAGATTGAGTTTGTGCGCACGGTTGCGGTCGCGCGGATCACGATGCCTGCGAGCATGGTGCGCCTGTCTGCTGGACGTGAGAGCATGAGCGAGAGCTGTCAGGCCCTGTGCTTCATGGCAGGCGCGAACAGCATCTTCACTGGCGACAAGCTGCTCACTGCGCCCAATGCGGGCGATGATAGCGACGCAGCCTTGCTGGCGAAGCTCGGCATCACCGCAATGCAGGCGGCACCGCATGGGCATCTGGAAGAGGCTGCGGAGTGATTTTTCTCGTTCTGGCTGCCATGGCTGCATCGCCGCAGCCAGACTGTGAGAATGCGTTGACGCAGCTCGACATGAATCTTTGCGCGCACAAGGATTATGAGGCCGCCGATGCGGAGCTTAACAGACAGTGGAAGCTGACGGCAGCCAGAATGAAGGAATATGATCGCGAGAGGGCCGGAGGGCATGACACGCGACCAGAGCATTATGAGACATTGTTGAAAGCCCAGCGTGCCTGGATCGTATATCGTGATGCGCATTGCACGAGTGAGGGGTATCGTTTTCGTGGTGGCTCAATGGAGCCAATGCAGGTTAGCCATTGTATGGCGGCGCTTACGCAAGAGCGCACCCAAAAATTGCACGATCTAATAGAAGAATTTTGAAGAAAAGCAGGTAATTACAATATGCCAATATCCAAAATCCTGATTGCAAACCGTGGCGAGATTGCCTGCCGGGTTATCCGCAGCGCCAAGAAAATGGGCATTGCGACCGTTGCGGTTTATTCTGATGCAGACAGCCGTGCGCCACATGTGTTGATGGCGGATGAAACCGTGCACATTGGCCCTGCGCCTGCAGCTCAGTCTTACCTCATCGCCGAGAAAATCATTGAGGCGTGCAAGGCGACCGGCGCGGATGCGGTCCACCCCGGCTATGGCTTTCTGTCTGAGCGCGAGAGCTTCCGCAAGGCGCTGGACGCGGAGGGCATCATTTTCGTTGGCCCGCCCGCCAATGCGATTGCGGCGATGGGCGACAAGATTGAATCGAAGAAGCTGGCCAAGGAAGCGGGCGTCAATGTCGTCCCCGGTCATGTAGGCGAAATTGATGACACTGAGCATGCCGTCAAAATCTCCAACGAAATCGGCTATCCGGTGATGATGAAGGCGTCTGCTGGCGGCGGCGGCAAAGGCATGCGCCTTGCTTACTCCGAAGCGGATGTCCGCGAAGGCTTTGAGGCGACCAAGCGCGAGGGGCTGAACAGCTTCGGCGACGACCGTGTGTTTATCGAGAAGTTCATCGAAAGCCCGCGCCATATCGAAATTCAGGTGCTGGGCGATCAGCATGGCAATGTCCTTTATCTCGGTGAGCGCGAATGCTCGATCCAGCGGCGCCACCAGAAGGTCGTCGAAGAAGCGCCGTCTCCGTTCGTTTCCCCCGAAATGCGAAAGAAAATGGGCGAACAGGCGGTCGCGCTGTCCAAGGCCGTGGGTTATTTCAGCGCGGGTACCGTTGAGCTGATCGTTTCGGGTGCGGACAAGACTGGCGATGGCTTCTATTTCCTTGAGATGAACACCCGCCTTCAGGTCGAGCATCCGGTGACCGAAGAAGTGACCGGCATCGATCTTGTCGAGCAGATGATCCGCGTCGCCAATGGTGAGAAGCTGGCCTTCACGCAGGACGACATCACACTGACAGGCTGGGCGATTGAAAACCGTGTTTATGCCGAAGACCCCTATCGTGGCTTCCTGCCATCAACGGGACGTCTCATCCGTTACAACCCGCCGGAAGTGGGCACCGATGAGGATGGCACGAAGGTGCGCGTGGACGATGGCGTGGCCGAGGGCGGCGAGGTTTCGATGTTCTATGACCCGATGATCGCCAAGCTCATCACCTATGGCGAGACGCGCCTTGAAGCGATCGACAAGCAGATCGCCGCGCTCGACAGTTTCGAGATTGAAGGGTTGGGCCATAATATCGATTTCGTTTCGGCTATTATGCAGCATGAGCGCTTCCGTTCGGGTAATATTACGACGGGCTTTATTGCCGAGGAATATCCCGAAGGCTTCCATGGTGCGCCCGCATCGCCGGAGCTGCTACGCCGCCTGTCTGCTATTGGCGCTTTTGCCGCTATAGCGATGGCGGACCGTGCGCGCCGCATTGATGGCCAGCTTGGCAAGCGCCTCAAGCCGCCAACGGACTGGACTGTACAGGTCGCGAAAGTGGATCATGCCGTCAGCATCCATGGCGATGATGTGACCGTGGATGGCGAGGCGCTGGAAATGAGCCTAGAATATACGCCGGGCGACCGCATCATTGACGCGGAATTTGGAGATGAGGCACTTTCTGTGCGGATCGCGCCTGCTCCGGGCGGGTTCAAGCTGACCTGCCGCGGCGCAAGCCATATGGTGCGCGCACTCCCGGCCCATATCGCGCCCTTTGCGCAGCATATGATCGAAAAGGTGCCGCCGGATCTTTCGAAGTTCCTGATCTGCCCGATGCCGGGCCTGCTGGTGTCGCTCAATGTTGCGGAAGGCGACGCCGTGGAAGCAGGCCAGCCGCTTGCAGTCATCGAGGCGATGAAGATGGAGAATATCCTTCGCGCGGAAAAAACCGGCGTGGTCAAGGCCGTTAATGCGGCCGCTGGCGAGAGTCTGGCCGTTGATGCGGTGATCCTCGAACTGGAATAAATTTCAGTGATATGACGCGTTCAAATGCATGGTCTGTTGCATAGGCGGACCAGCACGCTATTACCTTTGTCATATAAAGCTGAGTATAGCTGGAGGGGGCAAAGTTGGCGGAACGGGAAGTAAGCGCATCGGAAATGCGTCTGGTCATTGGTGCATCGTCTGCGGGCACTGTGTTCGAATGGTATGATTTTTTCATCTATGCCACGCTTGCCGGCTTCATAGGTCAGACCTTCTTTCCTTCAGGCAGCGAAACCCTGCAGATGTTGCTCGTATGGGCGGGCTTTGCAGTGGGCTTCGGGTTCAGGCCGCTGGGGGCTATTCTCTTTGGCTATTTGGGTGACAAGCTCGGGCGTAAATATACTTTCCTCGTCACTGTTACGCTCATGGGAATTGCTACGGCAGGGGTTGGCCTTGTTCCTTCGGCAGAAAGCATTGGCTATGTCGCACCGATCATTATCCTGTTGCTACGGATATGTCAGGGCCTGGCTCTGGGCGGTGAATATGGTGGCGCGGCCATTTATGTTTCCGAGCATGCACCTAAGGAAAAGCGTGGCTTTTACACTGGATTCATACAAGCATCCGTGGTTGGCGGCTTTGTCCTCAGCCTGATTGTCGTGCTGCTTTCCAAAGCTGTGATCCCCACAGATATATGGGAAAGCTGGGGTTGGCGCGTGCCCTTCCTGCTGTCGCTGATACTGCTCGCGCTTTCGCTGTGGATGCGCCTCAAGCTGTCGGAAAGCCCGGTGTTTCAGGCCATGCGGGAAGCCGGTGAAATCGCCGGGAATCCTTTCATTGAAAGCATGACTTACCCCGGTAACAAAAAGCGCATTTTTGTCGCGCTTTTCGGCATTGCTGCCGGGCTTACTGTTATCTGGTACACGGCAATGTTCAGCGGGCTGACCCTGATGACCGGGCCATTGCAGGTGAACCCGACATGGGCGCAGATAGTCGTTGGCATTGCGGCAAGCCTCGGCATGGTGTTCTTCGTTTATTTTGGTCATTTGTCCGACAGGGTAGGCCGTAAAAAGCCAATTGTTATCGGTTATATACTGATGCTCGCGCTGATATTTCCGCTTTTCTGGGCGATAGGTGATGCGGCTAATCCAGCGCGCTTTGAAACGCAAAAAACGGTGCCTATTGTGGTGGTCGCCAATGAATGTGAGTTCAGCCCGTTTCTGGAAGAGCAAAAGACGCCTTGCGGTCAGGCGCTTGCTACCTTGAGTAGCCTTGGTGTCAGCTATGACCGCGAACAACTTGGCGCTTATGGAGATACGTACATCGCTCCTGTCATTCGGATCGGGGATGAGGCGATGGCGATTGATGATCCCGAGAAGATACGCCCTGCGCTGGAAAAGGCTGGATACAGTTTTGAACGGGTAACACCGCCACTCTCAAGCGCAGTGGTGATCATAGCTGTGCTTTTGTGCTTCTCTGCCCTTTCCGGCATGACCTATGGTCCTGTAGCGGCTCTGCTGACTGAATATTTTCCGCCGCGCATCCGGTATAGCTCCATGTCCATACCCTATCATTTCGGCGCCGGATATTTTGGTGGATTTTTGCCGCTGATCAGTCTGTATATTGCAGCGAGTGTCGGTGATATATATGCGGGCCTCTGGTATACCTTCATCATGGTGCTGATTGCTCTGGCTGTTTGCTTGTGGGGGCTTAAAGAGACCAAGGATATTGAGTGGACCAATTAGGGTTGAGCGTCCGGGGGCAAGGCTAGGTTATGAGTATGGAATATCAATCGCCCTTGCGATTGCGACTGGATAGCGCGGCGCTCATATCCAATTATCGTTGGCTCAGGGAGAAAAGCGGTAATGCCGCCTGTGGCGCGGTTATCAAGGCCAATGGCTATGGTCTGGGTGCGCAAGGTGTGCTGGATCGGCTTGCTGCGGAAGGCTGCCGCGACTTTTATGTTGCGACATGGGAAGAGGCGCAGCAACTCGAAAGTCGCCTTGACGGCAATGTATCGCTCAGCGTATTTCATGGTGTGCGCCCGGAAGATATGGACATTGCACTTGCGTCTCGTGCGCGGCCGGTGCTGAACAGCGCTGCACAGATTGCCCGTTGGAAAGCCGCCAATGGTGGCCCATGCGATGTGATGATCGATACCGGGATGAACCGTCTTGGCCTCTCTATGGACGGGCTGGACATGGGGCTGTTTGAAGGGCTGGAGATCGACACGCTGATGAGCCATCTTGTCAGCGCTGAAGAAGAACATCACCTCAATGATATTCAGCTCATGCTCTTTCGCGATATATCCAAGAGGGTGACAGCCAGGCGTTACAGCCTCGCCAATAGTGCGGGCGTGTGTCGCGGGGCGGATTTCGCTTTTGATCTTACGCGCCCCGGTATTGCGCTTTATGGCGGAAACCCGCATCCCGATTGCGCGCTGGGTATTATGCCAGTGGTGTTGCCGCAGGCGGAGATATTGCAGCGGCGCACGGTGCGTGGTGGCGAGACCGTTGGGTATGGCGCGACCTTTACGGCAGACCGCACGATGGAAACAGCGACGCTCAATATCGGCTATGCTGATGGCTATGCGCGGATATTCTCCGGTTCCGGCGCTGCGCTGAAAGAGGGAGCGCGTCTGCCTGTCATTGGCCGGGTGTCGATGGATCTGGTGACGATTGAGGTGATGAGCTGCCCGGAGCTGAAGGAGGGCGACTGGGTCGATATCGATTATGACCTTGGCTATACGTCGCTGGTTTCCGGCCTTTCGGAATATGAGTTGCTCACCCGCCTCGGCCACCGTTTTGAGCGCTATTGGGTATAAGAATTACATCTTCTCGCATTACAGAGATCACAAAAAAGCCACCCGGTGAAGGGTGGCTTTTTTATGTCGTGTATGCGCTGGAATTAACGCTCAATACACATGGCAACGCCCATGCCGCCACCGATGCACAATGTGGCAATGCCCTTTTTCGCGTCGCGACGGCCCATTTCATAGAGCAACGAAGTGAGCACGCGCGCGCCAGAGGCTCCAATGGGGTGACCAATAGCAATGGCGCCGCCATTGACGTTGACCTTGTCCGTATCCCAGCCAAGCTCCTTGTTGACGGAGAGCGCCTGTGCAGCAAAGGCCTCATTCGCTTCAATCAGATCAAGCTGATCAATGCTCCAGCCTGCTTTTTCGAGCGCTTTGCGGCTTGCCGGGGCGGGGCCAATGCCCATGATCGTCGGGTCTACGCCGCATGTGGAATAAGCGGCGATGCGCCCCAATATGGTTGCGCCACGCTTGACGGCTTCTTCCTCGGTCATCAGCACCAGCGCTGCCGCGCCGTCATTAATGCCGCTGGCATTGCCCGCTGTTACCGTGCCGTCTTTCTTGAAGGCAGGGCGCAGCTTTTGCATGGCTTCGAGCGTGGCGCCCTCACGAATATATTCGTCCTGATCGACGATGGTTTCGCCCTTGCGCGTCTTGAGCGTAACCGGGGTGATTTCATCGGCGAACCGGCCAGCGGCGCGCGCTGCCTCTGCCTTGTTCTGACTGGCAACGGCAAATGCATCCTGTTCGTCACGGGTGATCTGATATTTCTCAGCCAGATTCTCTGCCGTAATGCCCATGTGATAGGCATTGAAAGCATCGGTCAGGCCGTCGTGTACCATTGTATCGACGAGCGAAGCATCGCCCATTTTGAAGCCACCACGCATATTTTGTGCGTGCTGGGACATGGACATATTTTCCTGTCCGCCAGCGATCATGATACGCGCATCCCCGGTCAATATGGCCTGGGCAGCGAGCGCAACGGAACGCAGGCCAGAGCCACACACCTGATTGATCGTAAAGGCAGTACGGTCTTTGGGGATGCCTGCATTGACGGCGGCTTGACGCGCGGGGTTCTGGCCCTGACCGGCGGTGAGCACCTGACCGAAAATAACTTCGTCAATATCTTCTGGCGACAGGCCGGACTGGGCGATAGCGGCCTCTATGGCGATGCGACCCAGTTCATGTGCGGGGGTTCCGGCAAATGAACCCAGAAAACTGCCTACAGCGGTGCGCTTGGCGGCAGTGATAACGATATTAGTCATTGTAGCTCCTGAAGATTGAAGATGTGCAGATTATAGATGGCATGTGCCTAACATTATCCGCCGTGATTCGACAGCCAGAGGGATAATGTTTTCCAGATTTGTTCCGGAGCTTTGGCGCTGACAATCATGCCGACATGGCCCAGCGTGCTCTGGGTGCGCTCTTGCAGTGGTGGGGAGGATTCTACCGGGACAATACGATCCATGGCAGATTCTATGGAGTAAGAAGGACAGGAGAGCATATCGATATTAATGGTTTTATCTCCGACCTGCCATGCCCCCTTTGCTGTTTTATTATCCCTGTAGAGGCCTTCAAACAGCTCTTGTGCCGCTCTGAATGTGAGCGGGGCGCCCTGGTTGGCCCAGTCTTCGAGAGCGATGAAGCTTTGTTCGGCATCACTGCCGGGTTCTAGATCGGCAAAGTCGGCATATTTTTTGATAGTGCGTGCTGGGTCCAGTGCCCAGAATCCGCTTTGCATGACTTCCATGGGCATGTAACCCAACGTTTCACACAGCGGTTTTGCTTTTTCCCATAAGCTGGCGATGGTTTCGAGATTTTGTGCAGGATAGCGTGCAAAATCCCATGGCGCAGCAATTGTGACGACTGCGGGTGTGGCTTTGGCAAGTTGGGCTGCTGCCAGTGACAATGTGCCGCCCAGACAATAGCCAACCAATATCGGCGGTGTGTCCATGGCCTCAATCAAAGGGAGCAGGCGGTGTTCAATATGCCCCGCCAAATCCAGCGACGCATCTTCCGAATCGGGATGCCCCCAATCTATCAGCCACGTGTCATGTCCCTTGGATGTCAGATATTGCGCAAGCGAGGCGCGCTCGGAAAGATCGAGAATATGGGGTGGATTTATCAGCGAAGGCACAAGAAGGACGGGGGCTGCCCCTTTTTTTGTGCGCTTCCCATGGTGCAGCAATTTTACATTGTGGCATGCAGCATGAACCGGAGTTTTTCGCGGTAATATGCGGCGTTCAGCGTCTTGATACTTCCTTAGACCTATCAGCGCTTTCTGTCTCATTCCGGGATCATTTTCCGTTTCTTTCCACAAATGAGAGAGAAATAACGGTAATGGTCGCGGTCCGTGTTGCGACGCGGCATGAATTGATGCTATTGTGTCATATGACTTGTCAGGAGCGTTTTTTAACATGGCAAATAAAAGGGTTGCTGGCGATTCGTCGCCGATCACAATTAAGAAGTACGCCAACCGGCGTCTTTATAACACTGAAACTTCGAGCTACATCACATTAGAGCTTCTTTCGCAAATGACGCGGGAAGGGCGGGAGTTCGTGGTTGTTGATGCGAAGTCCGGCGAAGACATTACCCATAATGTGCTCACGCAGATCATCATGGAAGAAGAGCAGCGCGGGCAAAACATGCTTCCGGTGACCTTCCTGCGGCAGCTTATTTCCATGTATGGCGACTCGATGCAGTCCATGGTGCCGCAATATCTCGAAGCTTTGATGGATGCGTTTCGCACCAACCAGCAGAAATTCCAGCAGGCTATGCAGGGGGCCTTTACCTCTGGCCCACTCGCGGAAATGGCCAAGCGCAATATGGAAATGTTCGGAGTGGCCGCCAGCGCCTTTACGCCAGGCTCCGAAAGCCCGGCACAGGATGCTTCCGACGAGAGCGACAAAGATGATGAGATCGCTCAGCTCAAGGCGCAACTGGCAGCGCTGAACTCCAAGATTGATAAGCTGAGCTAAGAACGTCCGAACGCGCTTTTCGCATTTCATCCTCTCGACTTGCATGCCCGCCTTGCTTAAAGGCAGGGCACTTCATGCTTATAGTCGTCAGGATGATCCCAAGTGAAACACGCGCTCCCCGTCACCCGTGAACAGGATTTTGCCGCCTGGTATCAGGCCGTCATCAGCGAGGCTGACCTTGCGGAAGAAAGCGGCGTGCGCGGGTGCATGGTCATTCGCCCCTGGGGCTATGGCATATGGGAGCGTATCCAGAAGCTGATGGACGCGCGCATCAAGGCAGCGGGCGTCGAGAATTGCTATTTTCCGCTGTTTATACCGCTCTCCTTTTTTGAGGAAGAGGCGGACCATGTGGATGGCTTTGCCAAAGAGATGGCAGTTGTCACGCATCACCGGCTGAAGCAGATTGATGGCCAGCTCCAGCCAGACCCGGAGAGCAAGCTGGAAGAGCCGCTGGTGGTGCGTCCGACATCGGAGACGGTGATCGGCAAGGCGATGAGCCGCTGGGTGCAGAGCTGGCGCGATTTGCCCTTGCTCACCAATCAGTGGGCCAATGTCGTGCGCTGGGAAATGCGCACTCGTATGTTCCTGCGCACCAGCGAATTTCTCTGGCAGGAAGGGCACACCGCCCATGCTGACCGGGACGACGCGATGACCGAAACGATGCGCGCGCTGGAGATGTACCGGGATTTTTCCGAGACTGCATTGGCCATGCCTGTTGTGGCTGGCGAAAAACCGGAGAATGAGCGTTTTCCCGGCGCGGTTGCGACCTACAGCATCGAGGCGATGATGCAGGACGGCAAGGCGCTGCAGGCGGGCACTTCGCATTATCTGGGCACCGGCTTTGCCGAGGCTGCGGGGATTAAATATCAGGATCAGGAAGGCAGTCAGCAGCTCTGCCACACGACGAGCTGGGGCGTGTCTACACGGATGATTGGTGGTGTCATCATGGTGCATGGTGATGATGACGGGCTGCGCTGCCCGCCGATGATCGCGCCGCATCAGGTCATCATCGTGCCGATGTTGCGCGATAAGCCGGAAGATGAGGCGGTGATCACCTATTGCGAAGAACTGGCGGCGGCATTGGGGGCTGTCGATGTGTTCCGCGAGCCGTTGCGCGTGCTGTTCGACAAAAAGCCGATCAAGGCTTCGAACAAGCGTTGGGCCTGGGTCAAGAAAGGCGCGCCGATCATCATTGAGGTTGGCGGGCGCGATGTCGAGGGAGGCAATGTCTCGGTGCTGCGCCGGGACAGGCTGTATAAGGATGGCGGCAAGCTGGACAGCGCGATATTCCCGAAGAGTGATTTTGTCGCGGGCGTTGCGGCGATGCTGAGTGATATTCAGGGCAACCTGCATAGTGAAGCCAAGGCCCGGCTCGACGCCAATATCTGCCGCGATGTGGCTGACAGGGATGCGCTCGGCAAAGTCTTCAAGGGCGACAAGCCCGGTTGGGTTGAGGTGGAGTGGAGCAAGCCGACCGGTGAGGCGCTCGACAAGATTGTGGAATGGCTTAAGGGGCACAAACTCACACTGCGCAATGTGCCGATGGATGCCGCGCCTGCTAGCGGACGCTGTATCTTCACTGGCGACGCGGCCGTAGAGAGGGTACTGGTAGGCCGTAGTTATTGAGTGAAGGCGTCTTCCCTCCTGCTGAGGGCATGACGAGTACATCGCTTTTGCTGGTATTGTCTCGGCGCACGCGGTAGCGAGATATATGGCCAATCATACCCGTCCCGGCATGCCCACGCGGCAGCAGATCATGGAATTTATCGAGACCAGCGGCCAGCCTGCTGGCAAGCGCGAGATAGCCAAGGCATTTGGTCTGAAGGGGCAGGAGAAAATCCTGCTCAAGGCCTTGCTCAAGGATATGGCGGACGAAGGGCTGATCGACATCGGGCCGGGCCGCGCGTTTCACAAAATGGGCGGCGTGCCGCGTGTCACCGTGCTGCGTATTGTCGAGGTCGAGGGCGACCAGCCCATTGCTGTGCCCGACCGCTGGGAAGCTGAAGGCATTCCGCCACCAAAATTGCGCGTGATCGAGCGCGGGCGCCGGGCAGGGGCGCTTGGCATTGGTGATCGCATATTGGCGCGCACCGAAGATGCCGGCAAGGGTATGATCGCCCATCCGATGAAGAAGCTGAGCAAGGCGGAAGAGCAACTTCTCGGTGTTGTCGAAAAAGGCGAAAATGACCGTTTCTGGCTGCGCCCGGTGGACAAGAAAATCCGCAATTCGACGCTCATTTCCGACCTTGGTGCGGCTGCGCCGGGCGACCTGGTGTTGTGTGAAGTCACTGGTCGTCCGCCGCGCACAACGGCGCGCGTGGCGATGGTTCTGGGTGATCCGTTTGCGCCAAAGAGCTTCAGCCTGATCGCCATCCATAAATATGACATTCCGCATGTTTTTTCCGACGGGACAGAAGCAGACGCGCAGACAATGTCTGCCCTTCCGCTGCATGAAGACAAGCGCGAGGATCTGCGGCACCTGCCGATCATCGCGATTGATCCGGTTGATGCGCGCGATTTTGATGATGCAGTCTGGGCCGCGCCGGATGATGATCCGGCCAATGAAGGCGGCTATAAGGCTATCGTCGCGATTGCCGATGTGTCTTATTATGTACGCCCGGGCAGCGCGCTGGACCGTGAGGCACGTAAACGCGGCAACAGCGTCTATTTCCCCGATCTTGTCGTACCGATGCTGCCGCATGCGCTTTCGTCCAACAAATGCTCCCTGAAAGCGGGCGAGGACCGGGCGGCCATGGCCTGCCATATGGTCTTCGACAAGCAGGGCAAGATGAAGAGCTGGCGGTTTGCGCGCGCGATTATCCGTGTCGTGGCGAATATCCCCTATGAAGATGCGCAAGCCGCGATTGATGGGGGTAAGTCCCATGAGATGACCGAGGTGGCGCTTAAGCCGCTTTGGGCCTGCTGGAAGCTGCTCAAGAAGGCACGCGATGCCCGTCATCCGTTGGAGCTGGACCTGCCGGAGCGTCGCGTTGTGCTGGATGACGCTGGCAAGATTGTCAGCGTTGCGGTGCGCGAGCGGCTTGATGCGCATATGCTGATCGAGGATTATATGATCGCGGCCAATGTCGCGGCGGCCAAAGCGCTGGAAAGCCGTAAGGCGCCCGTGATGTACCGTGTGCACGAGCCGCCAAGCCGAGAGAAGCTGGTGGCGCTCAAGGAATATCTCGCAACCTATGATATCAGCTTCGCGCTGGGGCAGGTCATCACGCCCTCTACGTTTAACAGGCTGATTGAGAAGCTGAAGGACCATGAGGCGCGGCCGATCATTATGGAGCAAATTTTGCGTAGCCAGACACAGGCCTATTATAGCCCGCAGAATGCCGGGCATTTTGGCCTGTCATTGGGCAGCTATGCGCATTTTACATCGCCTATCCGCCGCTATTCGGATCTTTTGGTGCATCGCTCACTTGTCGGTGCATTTGGGCTGAATATGCCCGCGCCCAAGGATAGCAGCATCCCATCGCGCACCGATCTGAGCGAGGAAGATTTCAAACATATGGCGAAGGTTGGCGAGCTTATCAGCCAGCATGAACGCCGCGCGATGATGGCTGAGCGCGAGACGGTGGATCGTTATGTCGCGGCTTATCTGGCCGAGCATGTCGGGCAGGTGATGCAGACGCGGATTACCGGCGTGCAGAGCTTCGGCTTTTTCGCAACGGTTGACGGGCTGGGCGGCGATGGGCTGGTGCCGGTCTCGACCCTTGGTACAGAATATTTCCGCTATGACGAAACGCATCGCGCTCTGGAGGGCGAGCAGAGCGGCGATCGCTATCATGTCGGGCAGAAAATCGAGCTGAGACTGGTGGAGGCGGACCCTGTGGGAGGATCATTGCGCTTCGAGCTGCCCGAAGGTGCGACCCATCAGCCTGCGCGTAGTGGTGACCGGGGCAGGGGGCGTGCCCGCCCGGTTAAACGTCAGGGCCGCCCCGCCAACATCCGCCATACCAGCCGCAAACGCGGGCCGGTAAAGCGGCGGTAGCGATCATGTAACCGATATTCTGATTATTTCCATGAAACAATATGCCTTCATGATGGTTGAACACATGGATACCATCAGGAGACAGATATGTTTAAATGGGCATTAATTTTCGCCATTATTGCTATTATAGCGGCAGTATTGGGTTTTGGAGGTATTGCAGGTGCATCTGCCGGTATCGCAAAAATACTGTTCTTTGTTGGCTTGGCTATTGTAGCACTTTTTGTAATTCTTGGAATTGTTGGGGCTAAAAAAATAACTTAATCATGATGATTGAGCTTTTATCGATGGGCTGAGTAAGAGTGGTTTTGGTGCCATACGCTAACTCAGCCGATCAATCTCTTCCATTGGCAGTCCGCCCGGGATGATCATTATCGGGCAAGTCATGGAGCCGGATTCTGCGGTGGCGAAATGGGCGACGAGAGGGCCGGGAGTCCCTTGGGCGGCAGCGCCAAGGACCAGCGCTGATATACTTTCGTCGTCTTTCAGGATCTTGCGGATGGTCGCAATTGGCTCGCCTGTCTTGACGGTGATGACCGGGCGCACGCCCAGTTCCTGCATCAACGTGCCGGCTGAGCCCATAACCATGGCTTCGGCGCGTTGGCGCGCTTCTTCTTCCATCGTTGCCTGAACACCGCCCCACTGTACAAACTCGGGCGGAGGTATCAGCGCGAGAATACGCACTGTACCGCCTGTTTTGCCTGCGCGACGCGCGGCGAACCGCAACGCTATTTCTGCTTCAGGGCTTTCGTCCATAATAACCAAATAGGTTCTCATTGACGTGCCTTTCTATAAAATTGTGCCAAAAACACATGTTTTTGTTGTTTTTGGATGGTTTTTCTTGACCAATGTCACCTATGACACGAACAGTCCTGCCATCCTAAACCGCTTTAACAAAGGGCACCTTATACCATGTCCATCGAAATCAAAATGCCCGCACTCTCTCCTACCATGGAAGAAGGCACTCTTGCGAAGTGGCTTGTCAAGCCCGGAGATGCCGTAAAGTCGGGTGATCTGCTTGCTGAAATCGAAACAGACAAGGCGACGATGGAGTTTGAAGCCGTCGATGAAGGTACGATTGTCGAAATTCTGGTCGCGGAGGGGACCGAAGGCGTCAAGGTCGGCACGGTGATAGCCACTGTAGCTGGGGAAGGCGAAGAGGCAGGCGCGCCCAAGGCAGCGCCATCGCCTGCTGCGGCAAAGGCTGCGCCTGCTGTTGCTGCGCCTGCCCCTGCGCCTGCGCCCGCTCCGGTTGCGACAAGCCCGGCGCCTGCTGCAAAGCCCGCCGCTACACCGCAATCTGCCGCTGGAGACCGTATCAAGGCAACACCCATAGCGCGGCGTATCGCCGAGGCACGCGGGATTGACCTTGGCGCAATTTCTGGCAGCGGCCCCAATGGCCGCATCGTCAAAGCGGATGTTGAAGCTGCTGCTGCAGGGACCGCTGCTCCTGCAGCCCAAGCACCGGCCAGCGCGCCTGTGCCGGGTGCTACGGCCCCTGTTGCTGCGCAGGATTACGGCATTCCGCACGAGGTCGAGAAGCTCTCTGGCATGCGCAAGACGATTGCGCGCCGCCTGACAGAGAGCAAGCAAACGGTGCCACATATCTACCTGACCGTTGATATACGGCTTGATGCGCTGCTCAAGCTGCGCAGCGAGTTGAATGCGTCACTGGAAAACCGTGGGGTTAAGCTCTCGGTCAATGATATGCTGATCAAGGCGCTCGCACTTTCGCTTGTTCAGGTGCCGGAATGTAATGTGCAGTTCGCGGGTGACCAGATGCTGAAGTTCAGCCGCGCGGATATCAGCGTCGCGGTCTCGATCCCTTCAGGCCTCATCACACCGATCATCACGGACGCGGGCAGCAAAAGCATTTCGGCTATCTCTAACGAGATGAAAGACCTTGGCCAGCGCGCGAAGGATGGCAAGCTCAAGCCTGAGGAATATCAGGGCGGCACGGCAAGCATTTCGAACATGGGCATGATGGGCATCAAGCAGTTTGAGGCGGTCATCAACCCGCCGCAGGCAATGATCATGGCCATCGGCGCAGGCGAAAAGCGGCCCTATATCGTTGACGATGCGCTGGGCGTCGCCACGGTGATGAGCGCGACGGGCAGCTTTGACCACCGCGCGATTGACGGCGCAGATGGTGCACGGCTGATGAGCACGTTCAAGGAGCTGGTTGAAAAACCACTGGGCATGCTTGCGTGAGCTTAACTATGCTTGAAGGCCAGCCCATGATCCGGGCAACTGTGATGCCCACCGACCTTAACCCCTATGGTGGGGCGTTTGGCGGGTGGATCATGAGCCAGATGGCGCTGGGGGCGGCTTCGCTGGCCTCTCGCCATTCAAAAGGGCGGGCGATATTGAAGGCGGCGTCGGATTTTGATTTTCCCGCCGGGCTGGTTGCAGGCGAGGAACTGTCTGTATTCGCTACGCTGGAAAAGCAGGGTCGCACCTCCATGACCATATTCGCGCAGGCTTGGCGCCGTGAACGCGATGGCGACGAAAGTTCACTCGCTGCAACAGGGCGTTTCATATTTGTCGCCGTAGACGAAAACAATAAATCGCGTGCAATTACTGCTGCACCGGACGCATCTGCATAAGGAAAGATTTGAGACATGGCAGAGACTTACGACCTTATCGTTCTTGGTTCTGGCCCCGGCGGCTATGTAGCGGCAATCCGCGCCAGCCAGCTGGGCCTGAAAACGGCGATTGTCGAACGGGAAAATCTGGGGGGCATATGCCTCAACTGGGGGTGTATCCCGACCAAGGCATTGCTGCGTTCCGCCGAAATCTTCCACTATATGAACCACGCCAAGGACTATGGACTGGCGGCTGAGAAGATCACAGCGGACATTGACGCGGTGGTGAAGCGCTCGCGCGGTGTCGCCAAGCAGCTCAATCAGGGTGTTACGCATCTGATGAAGAAGAACAAGATCAGCGTGCATATGGGCGAGGGCAAGCTGGTTGGTAAAGGCAAGCTGGAGGTGAAAGGCGAAAAGGGCGTCGAGACGCTCAACGCCAAGCACATTATCGTGGCGACCGGCGCGCGGGCGCGCGATCTGCCGTTTGCGCCTGCTGATGGCCATAAACCGGGTGGGCGCATCTGGACCTATCGCCACGCCATGACGCCGCCCGAAATGCCGAAAAAGCTGCTGGTCATTGGTTCTGGCGCTATCGGCATCGAGTTTGCCAGCTTCTATAATGACATGGGCGCGGAAGTGACGGTCGTTGAAATGATGGACCGCATCGTGCCGGTGGAAGATGCTGAAGTGTCCGCTTTCCTCGAAAAGGCGCTCAAAAAGCAAGGCATGACGATCATGACCGGTGCGGGCGTTGAGGAACTGAAAGCGACCGCCAGCGGGGTGTCGGCCAAGATCAAGGGCAAGGACGGCAAGGTTGCCGCCAGCGAATACAGCCATTGCATCGTCGCGGTTGGCATTGCGCCCAATAGCGAGAATATCGGGCTTGAAACGCTTGGTGTCGAGCAGATCAAGGGGCATATCAAGACCGATGGCCTGTGTCGCACCAATGTCGATGGGCTATGGGCGATTGGCGACATCACCGCGCCGCCATGGCTGGCGCACAAGGCGAGCCATGAGGGCGTGATTGCCGCAGAGGCGATTGCACAGGCGCTGGGCAACAAGGATGTCCACCCGCATGAAATGGACGTGCGCAATATTCCGGGCTGTACCTACTGCCACCCGCAAATCGCCAGCGTGGGCCTGACCGAAGCGAAGGCGAAAGAGGCAGGCTATAAGGTCAAGGTCGGCAATTTCCCGTTTATCGGCAATGGCAAGGCGATTGCGCTGGGCGAGGCGGAAGGGTTCGTCAAAACGGTGTTCGATGAAGCAACTGGCGAGCTATTGGGCGCGCATATGATCGGCGCGGAAGTGACCGAGCTTATTCAGGGCTATGTGGTCGGCAAGACGCTGGAGACGACCGAGGCGGAATTGATGACGACGGTGTTCCCGCACCCCACGCTGAGCGAAATGATGCACGAAAGCGTGCTCGCCGCTTATGGCAAGGCTGTGCATATATAAGGCGCTTATATTTATACTGCGATGCGCAAAACAGTTCAGCTATTAGTCAGTTAACACCCTCTAGTTCTGGCTGGGTATTGACCTGAGCATCCGGCCCAGGCCAGTTTTGGTATTGATCTGTCCGGGCTCCTTATGCTGCGCATGCAAAAAAAATCTCTGTTCCTTGCTCTTCTTATGTGTTCGGCACTGGCTCTGCCTGTGCAGGCGTATGCACAGGCAGAGCAGGAAGATGATGTCGTTGATGCTCATGGCGAACAGGAGATTATTGTCCTTGGCCGGAGTTATCGTGGTGAAGTGATCGGCGAATCTGCGGTCGAGGTGGAGCTGGGGGAAGAAGATATTGCGAGCTATGGGGCTTCCAATATTCAGGAGTTGATCAGTCAGATCGCCCCGCTTACGCGTTCTTCTCGCGGGCAAGGGGGCGGTGCTGCTGTATTGCTTGTGAATGGGCGTCGCATAGCGAGCCGGCGTGAAATATTCCGCATGCCGCCGGAAGCTATCGCCAAGGTACAGGTTTTGCCGGAGGAAGTGGCTCTGCGTTATGGTTATGCCGCTGACCAGCGCGTGATCAACTTCATCCTGAAACAAGATTTCGCGGCGATTACGACGGAAGTTGAATATGGCCAGAGCGGCGAGGGGGACCCGCGCACGCTGGAACTGGAAGGCAATTATCTCAAACTTACCGAAACAGGGCGCTGGGCGCTGAATTCAGAATATACACGCAGCAGCAGGGTTCTGGAGAGTGCCCGCAATATTCGCGGGGAAGATGGCACGACGAATGCCGGGCAGTTTCGCACTTTGGAACCGCAAAGCGATGAGCTGATTTTGGGTGGGCTGTACAACGCATCATTGACCGAAACTCTGGGGCTGACGCTCAATGCCGAGCATGAACGCGCAGAATCCGAAGCGTTGCAGGGCAAAGACGGCTTGAGCGGTCTGGTGCAGCAACGTGACAGCAAGAGCCGCACAACCCATTTTGGTACGACCCTGGAAGGCGTCTTGTCAGGCTGGCAATGGACATGGACTGCCAATGCGGACTGGGTGCGCAGCCATTCTCTCAGCTTCGAGCGCGGCGGTGGCATCACCGAAAGCTCGGCATCGCGTCAACGCACATTAGGGTCTGACCTTAACATAAGCGGAACATTATTTTCCTTGCCGGCAGGCGATGTCATAATGGGCTTGCGCACGGGCGTTTCCGATATTGCGTACGATAGCGATCGTGACAGGTCTGGGGTGCTTACGGCGCAAAAGCTGGATCGAACGGAGAAAGTCGCGCGGGCGAATCTGGATATACCGCTCCTCCGCAATGCTGGTGGCCTATTGCAGAACCTCGGCAGTGTCTCGGCCAATATCAACGGTTCAGTGCAACATCTTTCGGATTTTGGCACATTGTACAGCCATGGCTATGGCGTGACCTGGAAACCATCGAGAAATCTTACGGTCAATGCATCCATGGCGCATGAGAAAAATGCTCCAGGCATCGGGCAATTGGGCGCTCCCCTGACCACCAGCTATAATGTGCCCATTTATGATTTTGCACGGGGAGAAACGGCTCTGGTGGCGGTAACCAGCGGTGGGAACCCCGCCCTCAATGCTGAAAAACGGTCTGATTTTAAAGCAGGATTGGCGTGGGAGGCTCCCTTTGTAGAGGGGCTCACGCTCCTGCTGGATTATTATGACAATCAAAGCGATGGCCAGATTGCCGATTTGCCATTGTTAACACCGGAGATTGAGGCGGCTTTTCCGGAACGCGTCGAGAGGGATAGTGACGGCAGGCTCATCGCGATTGATCAGCGGAGCATTAATTTTAGCCAAAGCAGCAATCAGGTGCTTCGCTATGGTTTTAATTTTCAGAAGCGCTTTGGAGAAAGTGAAGGCGGGGGCAGGGGACGAGGCAGCCCCGGGCGTTTTGGCAGTGGTGGCCGATGGAATGCCAGTATATTTCATTCGATCCGGCTCAAGGATGAGGTGTTGGTCCGGCCGGGCCTCAAGCTGGATTTGCTGGATGGTGATGCGCTGAGCAGCAATAGCGGCGCGACCAGACATCTGGTTGAGCTGGAGGGCGGCTGGTTTTTCAATGGTGTTGGCATACGCACAAGCGCAAAATATGAAAGTGGCCGCCATGTTGACGGTGGTCTGACCGGCTCTGATCTTGATTTTTCCGACCTTTTTATGCTGGATATGCGCGTATTTGTTCGGTTCGATACGAATGCATCCCTGCTGGAGCGCCATCCTTGGCTCAAGGGGGTAAGGCTTCGATTAAAGGTTGAAAATCTGTTTGATGCGAGGCGTGAGGTGCGTGACAGCAATGGTCAGGTGCCGCTTTCCTATCAGCCGGGCTATATCGATCCGCGTGGACGGTTTATGGAGATCAGCCTGCGGAAACAGTTTTGAGTTGTCGGGCAGGGCTATCCGTTTGGCGCTGGGCTGATGTTATATAATAATGAAAAAAGGGCGGGAAGCCATAACAGCTTCCCACCCTTTTGAAATTTTCTCTTGGCGAGAAATTATTCAGCAGCAGCTTCGACAGCTTCAGCAGCGTTTTCAACTACTTCAGAAGCATTCTCAACTACTTCAGCAGCGTTCTCGACAACTTCAGTAGCTTCGACAACATTCTCAACGACAGCAGCTTCGTTGGCTTCTTCAGCGGGCTTCTCGCCGCAAGCGGCCAGAGAAAGCAGGGTCGCGGAAGCAAAAACAGCAGCGATCTTTTTCATAATAATTAGGCTCCAATAAAAAGCATGTCTCGCGCGCACAAAATTATATTTCACTTGCACGAGCGCTCCGAAATAACGGCTCAGTTAAACAAATCAACATATTTTTCATCGCTGACCCGAGCGAATCGAGCGATGATGTGTTGCCTAGTACAGTGGTTTTCACTTCTAGCAAGCAGGAATGTGGAGTTTTACGTTTAATAACAAGTAGCGGCGATTGCGTCTCACGCCATTGAGCGCCCTCTCGCCGGACTGCCGATGATGCGCATAAGCTATGCCAGCCGGGGTGAACGCATATTGGCCCGGCGGTATATGCCGGATATGTTCACTGAGCCTCGCACAAGCCGTTTGCCAAGTCGCGTCTGTCGCGCTAACGGGGCGGCTGATAATTCTCACAGATTTCGGCGGAGTTCTCCTGATAATGAGTAGCGCACAATATGCCTATGTGATGAAGGGCATGACCAAGTCCTTCCCCGGCGCCCAGAAGCCGGTGCTCGATAATATTAGCCTGCAATTTTACTTCGGTGCGAAGATTGGCATTGTTGGTCCCAATGGCGTTGGTAAATCCACGCTGATGAAGATCATGGCCGGAATCGATACCGATATTTCGGGCGAGGCATGGCCGGGCGAAAATATCACTGTTGGCTATCTTGCGCAGGAGCCGGAGCTGGACACCAGCAAGACCGTGCTGGAAAATGTGAAAGATGGCGCGCGCGAAACGGCTGATCTGGTGGAACGCTTCAACGAAATTGGCGAAATCATGGGTGATCCGCCGGAAGATTGCGATTTTGATGCGCTGATGACCGAAATGGGCGAGTTGCAGGAAAAAATCGACGCGGTTGATGGCTGGACGCTCGATAACCAGCTTGAGATAGCGATGGAAGCGCTGCGTTGCCCGCCGGGTGATATGGGCGTGGAGAGTCTGTCGGGTGGTGAAAAGCGCCGCATCGCGCTCACACGTTTGTTGATCCAGAAGCCTTCCATATTGCTGCTTGATGAGCCTACCAACCATCTGGATGCAGAATCCGTCGAATGGCTGGAAAACCATCTGAAGGAATATGCGGGAGCGGTGCTGATGATCACCCATGACCGCTATTTTCTCGACAATGTTGTGGAATGGATCCTTGAGCTCGATCGTGGAAAATACTTCCCGTATGAGGGCAATTATTCGACCTATCTGGAAAAGAAATCAAAGCGCCTTGCGCAGGAGGACCGCGAAGAATCGGGCCGTCAGAAAGCGCTCAAGGAAGAGCTGGACTGGATCCGGCAGACGCCCGCCGCGCGCCAGACCAAGAGCAAGGCGCGTATCAGGAAGTTCGAAGCTTTGCAGGATGCCCAGAAGGACCGCAAGCCCGGCAAGGCGCAGATCGTCATTCAGGTGCCCGAACGCCTTGGCGGCAAGGTCATCGAAGCCAAGGGCATTTCCAAGGCTTATGGCGACAAGCTGTTGTTTGAGGACCTGAGCTTCATGCTGCCACCGGGCGGTATTGTCGGTGTGATCGGGCCGAACGGCGCGGGTAAATCCACGCTCTTCAAGATGATCACCGGGCAGGAACAGCCTGACAGCGGCAGCATCGACATCGGTGAGACGGTGCATCTGGGCTATGTTGACCAGAGTCGCGCAGACCTTGATGCCTCGAAGAATGTCTGGGAAGAGATTTCCGATGGCCTCGATTATATGAAGGTCAACGGCCATGATATGAGCACGCGCGCTTATGTCGGCGCGTTTAACTTCAAGGGCGGCGACCAGCAGAAGAATGTCGGTAAGCTCTCAGGCGGTGAACGCAATCGCGTGCATATGGCCAAGATGCTCAAGGAAGGCGGCAATGTGTTGCTGCTCGATGAGCCGACCAACGATCTTGATGTCGAAACGCTCGCTGCGCTCGAAGACGCTATCGAGAATTTCGCCGGTTGCGCCGTGGTCATCTCGCATGACCGCTTCTTCCTCGATCGCCTCGCCACGCATATTCTCGCCTTTGAAGGCAACAGCCATGTCGAATGGTTCGAGGGCAACTTCGAGGCCTATGAAGAAGACAAGCGCCGTCGCCTTGGCGATGCGGCGGACCGGCCAACAAGGCTGGCGTATAAGAAGCTGACTAGGTAGGTTAAACTATGCCCCACATAGAACGAAGCTCTTGAGCCTGGCTATTCGCGCACCATGTTTGGCCTCTGACACCTCTTCGTGGAAGTATGGTCATTGATGGTGATGGGTTCGAACGCAGCTCTGGCTCCCATACCTCGGGGTCGAATGCAAGGCCGCATATACCAGCAATAGTCCATTTTTCATTTTCAAGTCTCTGCAAAATTTGCAGTGGCGGCCTATTTCTGTGCTGATCTTGCAACGCAAGAAACAGGACTTCGATATCGTCACAGAGGTCGTAGAAGTTAGCCCTCAAATCTTCCTGTGGCGAATTTATCTGGATGAAACATTTTCTTGGTCCATCCAAAAACTCGACATCCCAAGGTTCCTGCACGTTTGATTGCCTGCCGTAACCTGTTAGGGCGCGTATGATGCTGGATTTACCGGCATCCTGTCGGCCGACAATGCAGTAGGCCTCTCTTCTTTTCGACGACATGGCACAACTCCTGCTATTCAGTTACTTATTCGTCACATACCCTGCCAGCACACGCGAATAGAGCTGATGCTCGGCGATTAGCGTGCGCGCTGCCAGATCGTCCGGGGTGTCGCTGGGCAGGATCGCGACTTGCGTCTGGCCCAGCACCGGGCCGTCGTCCAGCTCGGCCGTCACGACATGCACCGAGCAGCCGCCATAGGCATCGCCTGCCTCGATGGCGCGCTCGTGGGTATGCAGCCCTTTATATTTGGGCAGCAGCGAGGGATGGATGTTGAGCATCCGGCCTTCCCACTGGCTGACGAATTCAGGCGAGAGCAGGCGCATATAGCCTGCCAGCGCGATAGTGTCGGCGCCGGACTTCTGAATTTCTGCGTTGATGATAGCGTCAAACTCTGCGCGTTTCATGCCTTTATGGCTGCGCCCGAAGGTAGCGATGCCCTCGGCGCGGGCAAAGTCCAGCCCCGGCGCGTCCGGGTCATTGGAGGCGACCAGCACGACCTCATAGGGGCAATCCGCCGCCTTGGCGGCATAGACCAAGGCTGCCATGTTCGATCCGCGCCCGGAGATCAGCACGGCGACTTTTGCCTTGGCCATATTCCTCAGTCCCCCGCCAGAAAGGATACGATCCTGAGCGCGCCATCAACCGGCTGTACAATCAGGCGATAGTCGATCGGGCTGCGCAACAGGCTTTTGTGCACATAGCCGAGATAATGATTGGTGGAGCTGGAGACTTTGATCCAGTCTTCACTGGCAGGCCCGCCGTCCCTGACCCGCGTCATAATATCCCAGTCGAGCCGGGCAATGGCGCGAGTGTCGCTGCCCGGTCCTTCACGCATCACGATATTGGTGCCGGTGGCGACATAGGTCTCGAAAGCGTCAAAACGGTCGGGCAGTTTCTTGAACATATAAGGCAGAGCGGCGTAGCTTTGCGCTTGCGCGCAGCCCAGCGACACGATGCGCTCCAATTCGACCCAGAGAGGCGATGCCGCGCCATCGTTGAGCCGCCATTGTGACCTGAATTCCTCGATGCCGTCTTCACCACCGAAACTGGATTTGATGTTGGGTGCAACCAGAGCGAGCAGCTTTTCCGGGG
>Ga0070727_10000378_pt1 | contig 55463 bp, 37 predicted proteins | sample tdAd472_FD_66722 | JGI IMG/M metagenome (GOLD analysis project Ga0070727, IMG submission 66722) | Marine sediment microbial communities from the Atlantic coast under amendment with organic carbon and nitrate - tdAd47.2 | ecosystem: Environmental > Aquatic > Marine > Coastal > Sediment | place... | reverse complement strand
GTCATGACCGGACTCAAGCCCATCACCGTCGTTTTTCGCGTGACGAAACGCGGACTTCTACTTCAAGACTGCGAACCCTGGCATCAAGTTCCGCTTCGATTTCCCGCTCACATGTGAGACAGGTGAGATCGCCGGGCGCTTCTCGTGCACGCCGAGCGAAGTACAGTGCTGCTCGATCTGCGCCGACCACTTCAGCAGCCCAGGTTGCGACGTTACACGCACCGAGATTGTTCGGTGGCATTGCCCAAAGCGCTACGGGAAATGCAAGTGCAAGAGCCACAATAGTCAAGGTTTCGCAACGCGAACCGGACCAGCGGCGACTACGTCGCGGATAAGGCTCCACCCTGATTTGCAGATTTGTTTCTCTGAGATCAGCTTGCATAAGAGGAACACCGAAGGCTGGCCGATGCGATTCACCAAAGTGCCAGTTATCTCTGTGCCGTTCTGATGGCGTGTTTCAATCTCGCTTGAAAGTTACCTCATCCCGCGAGTCACGACGAGTTCAGGCTGTCAGTCCGCGTTTGGTTCAGGTTTACGGAAGAAGGATTTGAGTTTCGCGAATGGAGAAGAAGGCTCGTCTTCCTCGACGTTCCTTGACAGCAACGGTTCACCCCAGAGCGTTGTGAAGTTTGTCGCAAAGACTGGAAACGCGACCTTCGGCCACCAGTCGTGTGTGAGTTCAAAACGTCGTTCGACTTCAGAAATCAGCGGTCCGTATCCGGGGCACTCTTCATCGACCTCGAACCAGGTGCCTGAGTCATCAGTGCGAAAGCCGAGACAGATCAGGTCGACCGAGAACATGTCACGTTTGAATGCGACAATCTCTCGTACCTCGTCCCAGAAGACGCAATCCCAGACGCCATTTGCCGACAACGTTTTGAAGCCGGAGTCCGTCAGCGCGATTGTGAGCATCGGCGTCATGTGAAAGCCACTGGCGAAAAACAGGCTCCCGTTACCGCAGCGGCAGTTGCAGCGTGCGGATGAGGTTGCGGGCGAGTTTCTGGTGGCCGTGCTGTGTGGGGCGCGTGCCGGTTTTGTCGAGCAGCTCTGGACCGTCGTTGTCAGGCTCGACGGTCATGGCCCAGCGGTCGGCGTGGTCGACGAGCAGGGCTCCTGATTCGGCGGCGACGCTGCGAACCTGCTCGGCCAGCACGGCGAGTCGTCCGGTCAGTTCGTCACTTGTGGACCGCAGTGGCGGCAGCGTGCAGAGGACGACTTCGCAGCCTTCCTCGCGCAGGCGTTCGACGAGTGACGACAGTGTTGCGTGCAGCTTGTCGGCGTCGAAGCTGAGCTGGCTGACCTCGCCCGAACCCGGCATCAGGAACACGACATCCGGCTGAAAACGCAGGATGCGCCAGTCGACGTTTCGCACGAGGCGGTCGCAGCGAGCTTCGTCGGTGGTCGTGTCGAGCACGATGTCGAGCGACCGGGCCAGGTGGCTGCGGATCACGTCTGAGAAATGTTCGATCCAGCCTCGCTTGGCGTGTTTCGATCCAAAGCCCAGAGAATCCCCGGCAAACAGCCATGTTCGCGGAGCGGGGTCGTCGACCAGCTGCCGGATGCGGTCGAGCGTTGATTCCGGGGCCGCGTCGACGCCGCTCGTGCCCGCCGGCCGTTCGTGCCACGCGCCGGGAAAGAAGCCTGCGTCTCCGGCTTCGTCTGCTGACGACGCGGCATCGAATTCGGCAATGGAACGCAGTGCGAGCAGTCGGCGCCGACGGCCACTGGCACCGGCAACGGGGTACGTGTCTGTTAACGAGGCGTTGCTCACGATGGGAAACTCAGAGAGATTCGATTGGAAACGCTTGCGGTGCTGGACTCGACAGAGTGTCACTGGCCTGGCCAGTGCGTTTCGAACGCCGATGTCCGGGCAGGTCGAACTGGCATAGCCAGTGGCACACGAGACTTCTGCAAGCTGTTTGGGAGGCGTTCCTCAAGGCAACTCGTTGCCAGATATCGGTCACCTCTGGTGAGTCGAAGAAAGTCGCCATCGTACGCGCGACCGTTGCCGCGTCCAGCCGCGAAACGACTGGCGAGATCAGCTCGCGCGGAATGTTCGTCGGGAACTGTCAAACCCTCGCAGTGTTGACTGACGGGATCGGCACGGTCTGCCACTCCTGCCGGACCAGAAGCCCAGCCGACGTGAACTCTGCTGGCATCGTAACGCTCGGCGGTTTGCGACGGTCGACGGGATCCGCTCTGATGCCTCGCCTGCCGGTGTCAGCCTGCCGAGCCCTGCTCCTCCCTGAAAAGCTCTCCGCATGACGCGATTGTCTGCTTCGACCTTCCGCCTGGTTCTGCTGGTGTCGTGCGCGCACGCGCTCGTGCATACATTTGAGCTGGCATTGCCGGCGGTCGAGCAGATGATTGCCGCGGAATTCCCTGGCGTTGGCAAAGTGCAGACTGGCGAGTTGGGGCTGCTCTGGCGATTGCCGTTCGGGCTGGGGGCGATCCTCGCCGGCTGGCTGGCCGACCGGTATGGATCGAAGCCGTTATTGATCCTCTACCTGCTGGGCTGCTCGGCAACCGCCTGTCTGACCTGGTGGGCTCCGACGTTCGGAATTCTGGCGTGCGCGATGTTCGCGATGGGCTGCTTCGCGAGCATCTATCACCCGGCAGGGCTGGCACTGATCTCGCGCGAGTCGACGCCGGAGAACCGAGGCACGGCACTCGGCTGGCACGGCATCCTCGGTTCGCTGGGCATTGCCGGGGCTCCCTTTTGCGCGTCGCTCGTGTTTCACAGTGGCGACGTTTCGTGGCGTGATTACTACCTGCTGCTGACAATCCCGGCGGCAATCATCGCAATCCTGCTGGGCGTTTCTGTTCGACGCGATCGGGCGCGGTTGCGAGAGGCGCCGACAGTTCCAGCTCCCGTTGCAGACACCGAAACTCTTCCCTGGCGAACCTATCTGGTTCTTGTTCTTTCGGGAGCGACGTCCGGTTTCGTCTATGCGGCGTTCATGCAGTTTCTGCCGCGGTACATGGACGGCGCTAATCTCAAGCCCGACGGCTGGACGGACGAGAGTTTCCGCAACGCGCTGGCGACGGCCGTTCTGCTGTGCGCGGCCGTCGGGCAGGCGATTGCCGGACGCCTGTGTCGACCGGGGCGACTGGAAACGCTGCTGGTTTTCGTCCTGTTCGGCAACGTGCCGCCGTTGTTGTGGATGTCCGTCGCCGAGGGACCTCAGCGATTCGTCGCCGCCTGCGCGCTGGCCCTGATCCACTTCATGAACCAGCCGATCTATAACAGCCTGATCGCTCAGGTGGTCCCGTCATCGAGGCGCAGCACCGGTTACGGGTTCAGCAACATGATGTGCTTCGGACTGGGCGCGCTCGGGCCGTTCTTCGCCGGCCGGATCGAAAGCGACGGCGGTGTTTACGCCCTGCTCGCGGTCTTCGCGGCAGTTTCCGGCTGCTGTGCTCTGGGTGTCAGAGCGTTGCGTGTCCCTGAAACTCCCAGCCCAGCATGATCGAATTGAGTCCGCTGCCGATGCCCAGCAGCGCGACATTGTCGCCAGCAGTCAGGTGCCCGCGTTCGATCCCGAGGGCGGCGGTCGTTGGCAGCGCGGCGGCGCCGGTGTTGCCCAGAAACTGGACGGTCGGGAAATCGATCTCAGGGTTCAGACCGAGACTTTCATAAAGCAGCTTGCAGTGTGCCTTACCAACCTGATGGGTGAAGGCCTTGTCGACGGACTCGTTCTGCCAGCCGAGCACTTGCCGCGTCGCTTCCCAGTTACGCGTTGCGAGCCCGATGCCCGCATGCAGCAGCGCTTCCGAGTCGGTCTGCATTCGTGGCCGATCATCGCCGAACTGTTCCGCCGCCGATCCGCCTTCGCAGAGATTGCAGTGCGAGGTGTCGGCGAGGGAGTGTGCTCCGAACAGTCGGTTGCCGGTGCGGCTGAGCCGCCGGTCGCAAACAACAATTGCCGCCGAGGCCGAGCCGATCGTCAGTGAAGCGAAGTCACCTTTGATCGACTGCCGCGTCAGGCTCTGCGACTTGAGCAGCGTGTCGATCGTTCCTTCGACCAGCCCGCGACCGTCTTCCGTCCCCACAACGACGCCGGCTCGAATCTGGCCGAGTTCGATCATCGACGCAATCTGCAGAACGCCGTTCAGCAGGCCGAGGCACGCGTTGCTGACATCGTAAACTGCACAGGCTCCGGGAAGTCCGGTCGCCTGATGGACAGCCGCGGCGGTTGCTGGTTCGAGCTGGTCGCGGCAGACGGAGCCGTGAATCAGTGCCCCGAAGTGTTCACGCGGAATTCCGGACGCATCGATCGCCTTGTTCGCGGTCACCGCGCTGATCTGCCCCGGTCGAGTGCCGCGCGGGAAGAACCTTCGCTCGCGGATCCCGGTCATCAGTTCAAGTCGACCGGCGGGTAGATTCAGCCGCTCGTAAACGGGCCGGAGGCGTTCTTCGATTTCGTCAGACGTAACGATTTCGTCCGGCAACGTGCAGGTGAAGGCCTCGAGACTGACGTGCTGAAACTTCATGACAGGCACACATGCTGGTTGCGGACAGGACTCGTTATCGACTGGCACTGAGTGGCTGTGAGTTTTTGGTCCGTAGCTGGATTCGCGAGAATTCAGCCGGTTCAACTGAGTCTGAATTCTTGCGAATCCAGCTACGGCGAAGCGGCAGTTTTAAAAACTCACAAGCTGAGAGTGGGAGGCGCTGAGGCAGCAGATAATCGACGTCCGCGCAAAAAGAAAGCCACACGGAACGCTGGTGAGCTATCCCGTGTGGCTCTTGACCTGACGCCGCGGCCCGCGCCGTCAACGATTCATTGTGTAGTGCTCAGATCGTGCGGTGCTCAGATCGAGGCTTTCTCCGCCACCGACTGGCCATTCAGCATCTCAGACAGCGCTGCCACCTTCTGCAGTTCAGCGCGGCGACCGGCGGCAACCGCATCGGAAGGTTCTTCAGGGGTCAGCATGATGGAACTTCGGACATAACGCAGACCGCGAAGCAGGGTTTCCCGCTGCTCGGTACTGAGTTCGAGTGTCAGATGATCGCTCATTCCAGTGAACTCGCTTTCAAACATTTTCCCGACATCCTGTCTGCATCGAACTGGCTGATCCGTGGCCAGAAACTCGTGTCATGGTTACGTCTGGTCGACCAGTGGCACCGGTCGGTTCTGGCGAACCCGCCATTCAAACGGCGAAAACTCTACTCGACGGCGTGTGGGCACTCAACCAGCAGCACAGCCAGAGGACCGGACTATTTTCGACATCCCTGGGTGGAAAACCTGCTCCTCAACATGCCCGGCTTGAGACTTTTCCGCGAGTCCGAATCGGATTCTGGAAATCCCGGCACAGACGGCTATTCGGTTTCCGCAGGGAGACTTGCCTTACCGGAGCAACATCGACGTTCAGCACGTTCGGACGGAAATTCCGGGCTCCCGCGCTTGCCGAGTCTCCGAAACCGAGTCTGCTGAAAATTCGCCTGGTCGCGAGCCTGCCGATTCTGCCGCCTGCAGAACCGACCTGGCTGTCAAAACGGGAAACACCCGAGCCTGTCGAACGGTCACGGAGCGATGGCCGGCCTCGCATTGCACCGACCACGCTGCCGGAAACCTGATCCTGACGCGCTCAGCCGGTTTGAGCTTCCGAACGAATACTGCCTCGACGGAACGCATCGGCCATTGCTCGCGGAACTTCAGCTTCCGCCAGGACGACGTGTGCCCGGTTCTCGACAGTCAGCGCCTTCATCTGCTGCTCATTCGCGACAGCCATCGCGCGGCGTTCTTCGGCCTTCGCCCGGGCGACCCGCATGTCAGCCTCGGCCTGGTCAGCCTGCAGGCGAGCACCGACGTTTTCGCCAACATCGACGTCTGCGATGTCGATCGAGACGATCTCGAAGGCCGTTTGAGAATCGAGCCCCTTGGCCAGCACGGCACGCGCGATGAGCTGCGGATTGGCAAGCACAACCTTATGCGTTGTCGAAGAGCCGATCGCGGACACGATGCCTTCGCCAACGCGGGCGATGATGGTTTCTTCCGTTGCACCACCAACCAGCTGGGCGAGATTCGTTCGCACCGTCACGCGGGCACGGGCCTTCAGCTGAATGCCGTCTTTGGCCACGCCGTCGAGCGTCCGGCGGCCACCGCGACCTGGATCCGGACAATCAATGACCTTTGGGTTGACGCTTGTCTGCACGGCTTCCAGCACGTTGCGACCGGCAAGGTCGATCGCCGCTGCCGTGTCCCAGTTCAGGTCGATGCGTGCCCGGTGTGCGGCGATCAGCGACTGGACAACCCGGCGAACATTGCCGCCCGCCAGAAAGTGAGCTTCCAGCCCCTGCGTGCTGACGTCCGTCAGGCCGGCCTGCACGGCCATGATCTTCGCGTCGACGATGACTTGCGGGTTCACCTTCCGCAGCGACATGAACACCAGATTGAACGGGCCGATCTTCGCCCGCGTTACAAACCCTCGCAGCCACAGATTGAAGTACTTCATGAAGAGAAACATGAAGACCAGCGCCAGCATTCCGGCGATTCCGGCCAGCATCCATCCGAGAATCTGAAGGACCTGTTCCATTGCTGTCTCTCTCTGAGTTGAGTGGCCGTGGGCTGTTGAGTGACCGCGGGCTGTCGAGTGACGGTGCGTGACTGACTGGCGAGGCTGTTGCCCTCGGCCTGCAAGGACTGCCGCAGCAGGCTGACAGACGGGCGAGCAGCCGTCAGCTCCGTGGCTCCACGAGTACACGCCGTTGGACACATGCCCGAAACAAAGACCGACGTTCAGTCGACCGCTTGCCGGATTCTAAGCCGGCAGCTCAACGGCAATCAAAGGAGAAGGATCAAGCCGGTTCCGCACGATAGCAATTTACGATCCCGGAGCGACGAGGAGTTTCGGCGGCCGATAGCGATGCAGGTTCATCGTGGCGCAGTGCAGCGAACCATCTTTCCGACCGAGGTCGTAGCTGTTGATCGGAATGATCTTCCAGTCGGGGAGGAGTCGCCGGTAGACGCTCAGCGCTTTCTCTTCCAGCTTGCGCGAGGCTTCGGGCCACGTCGGGACCAGCAGGTTTCCATTGGCGAAAACGACGTTCGTGTAAGTGCCGCCAAAATACTTCTGCCCTCCGCGTGGCGGCATGGGAATGCGTTCAACCTGCAGCGGCCCCTGACGCGTCATGATGCCCGCAAGCCGCCCAGCATTGTCATCAAGGATCTGCGCGTTGACGGGATCGATTCCGTAATAGTCGCCGATGACGACAGTGTCCGCCGATGTGAACACTGTGAACCAGTCAATGTGCTCTGTTGGTTCGCCATTGAGCGGCGTGAGATAGACGACCTCGTCCGCTCCGGTCAGACGCTTCAACGCGGCGGTCACCTGCCGTTCGCCGATTCCGGAGGCAGCGTTCTTTCGAAGCAGCAGTTCTGACGCGAGACACAGCCCGGCTCCGTTACTCAACAGCGCTCCGCTTTCCAGCAGGACCGGAACTCGAAACGCCGGCCAGCCAGTGATTCTCGACCAGCTCATCGGCACAGAATCGTTGATCGCAAGCGGGTCGACAAAGCTGTCGATGAACATTGAGCACGCAATCCGGACGGCCCCATCGTCGCAACGGACCGTCAGAGGCCCATAATCCCGCGTCCAGGCCGTATCCGTACCCAGCGTCAGAAGCTCAATTTGATCGAGCGGGATCCCCGCCTTCGTAATCTCGTCGAAAACGTCGTCGCGGATCTCATTGTCCGGCACGAGCAGAACGACGGGCGTTGTCTCCTGAATTGCCCGCAGCATGTCGAGCAACACCGGCCCGGCCCAACTGCCGTTGCGGTTCCAGCTCATGAGAATCGCTTCCTGCGGTTCAAATTCTCCCGGCAGCGTCGCGTTGATCAGCCGATCGATCGACAACTCGGACAAGCCGTCGCCGGGACTCAAGGGAGCCCAGCGCCACTGTCGACGACTGTCGACCGATTCTGCTTCACTGTTGAGAGCGGGAAACTCCACGCATTCCGTCACGTCGGCGGATCGAGCGTCCATCTGCTCGCGCTGCAACTGAGCGATATCGTTTTCGAGCCGTCGCTTCGCTCGCTGAAATCGCGAGACCGGAATTCCGATGGACTCTTCGGCTGCCGCACGACTCGCCAGGTCGACGAGTGCCTGCATGGCATCAGCTCCACGCCGCCACGCCGCGAGAGCCGCCTCATGACGGCCATACCGCAAATGCAGATATCCGAGCATCTGAATTGCGTCGACCTGAAACGCCCGAGCCTGCAGAACCTGCGGCATCGGCTCGCTGAATTCATCCGGCAGAGTTGCCGTCGCCAGTTCAGCGGCACGCTCCACACTGTGCGCGCCATCGCGACCAAGGACTTCCTCGATCACCCCGACATTGCGCAAGGCCTGCAAGAGAACGATGGTCCCCTGCCGGCTTTCTGACACGGCTTCCGGCAGCTGCTGACAGGCCGCAACGCACTCCCGCGCAGACCGCAAAGCCGAGCCCGGTTCTCGATAGTTGACCAGCAGGCAGGACTTCCAGTTCAGCGCCCGGGCACGCAGCAGCAGCCCTTCGGCATCCGCATCCTGCATCGATCCCGTCCATGCCAGAACTTCGTCCAGCGCTTTTTCCGCGTCCTGAAAACGGCGGATCCGCCAGGAAATCTGGATGTAGTAGCTGAGGTCGGCGAGCCTGTCCCAGACATCCTCTTCGCTCTTCGGCTCGCGTTTGAGCCGCCGCTCAAGATAGCCATGAGCCGTTCTGAGAAGATGCCAGTCGCTTTGATTGGCCGGGTCCTGCCAGAAGTCGAACTTGATCGCCAGTTCGTCAATCGTCGACGCCGTGATCACCCACTCGGTGTCGGTATCGATGCGATAGGTTTCCTGTTCTGACTCCAGACTGGTGCGCAGTTCCGCGAGTTCGAGATTCTCCTGAAGAACCCAGAACACGCAGCCGGATGCGATCACCGCCGGCAGAATCAAATGCCGAGCCATCGTCCTCAGCATGAGCCCGCGTCCTGAAGCAGCGACCAGGCGACCGTGCCAGCGTATCGCCTGTCCGCGGATGCCGTCGCGCGGCGAATTGTCCGGCGGCCAGTCAGGCTCACGCAAATGGCTGTTCGCAACGAGCTGGAGTCTCGACACAGCTCACCTGTGTCGGCAGAAAACGGCATCAGGTTCATGGTGACGATCTCGACGATTGCAATCTGCGGCGGGTCACAGGCCGGTGTCGTCAGAGCGAAAACGAGTGGCCCGGCTGCCCAGCCAGGAAGCCCGCTGCGTCGGCAATCGCAGTCGGCGAGAAAGAGCATCTGGTCTCTCAGTAACTGCGACGACAGGGCCGTCGTCCACAGCCATCGGTTCCATCGAGCCCTCGGATTCACAGGCTCAAGAGAAACCTGACCGAACTGATCGATGGCCAGTTCTCGATGCACTGTGGAATCCGCCGAGGCCGGCTGTTGATTCCGCCACCGAACGATTCGGATTTGTCGATCGCGTATCGGAAACCCACAGAGCCGATTGTCGGCATCCCAGACGCCGCTCGCGATCTTCAGCCAGCAACGGGTCAGCCGCGTTTCATCATCGCTCCGCGGATTTCCCGCCGATCCGTGTCCTTCTTCAGCTTTTCTCTCTTGTCATGCAGCTTGCGACCGCGGGCCAGACCGATCCGGACTTTGACGCGTCCGTCCTTCAGATAAACGTCCAGCGGAATCAGAGTGAACCCCTGCTGCTCGGCCTTCAGAGCGAACTTCTGCAACTCGCGACGATGCACCAGCAGCTTGCGCGGCCGCTTGGGTTCGTGATTCATCAGGTTCGCCTGCGGGTACTCGTTGATGTTCGCACCGAACAGCCACAGTTCGCCGTCTCGAACCCGTGCATAGGCTTCGTCGAGCGACACCTTGCCGTTCCGGGTACTCTTCACCTCGCTGCCCTGCAGCACGATTCCGCATTCCAGATCTTCGAGGATTTCGTACTCGTGCCGTGCCTTGCGGTTCTGGCAGATGTGCCGCGAGTTGGGATCCTCGGGTTGTTTCTTTTTGCTTTTCTTGCCGGCCATGTATTCGTGCCTGGAAGCCTCGATTGCGTGCGGAATCGCGGACTGTATTAACGAATGTCCTGCGGCGGAAAGTCCGCGATCGTGGGAAACCGCCGATTCGACGGCAGCCTGTCAGATTCTCCGGGCCAGCTGAGAGGTTCGCAGCCCGGTCGGGAGGATTGCCGGATTTGACCGAAACCGTTGCCGGCAGTCCCGGTTCATCAGTCGGCAAAGTGGCTGTTCGCGGTGAGACTCCCGGCGTCGGAGATTGCGGCGTTCTGCCCGCACGAAACACATCCTGAGTCCAGCGGGTATGCTGCCGGCAATGACCCCGTCGGTCGCTGTCGGCGATACGCAGCAAACCGCGTTTCACTCCAACCTGGTTGAGAATGGTTCCCCATGCAGACGGACTCGGCAGTCTTTCCTGACGAACCGCGACTCGATGCGGAACCCGCCACCGAGGATTCCGGCGAGCCGTCGACGGACGGCGCGCTGCCGATCGAATTCGCGGAAGCGTCTCCGGCACTGATTGCCGAACGCGACGGCGTCGACGTCACATCGTATCGCCTGCCGCCCTGCCCTCACCTTCTGAAAAACCCGCTCCGATTTGTCGGCTGGCTGATTCGAGCGGCTTTCGGGATTGTCAGCCTGACGCTCCTGCTGGCGGTGATCGCTGCGATTCCGATCGTCAACTTCCTGACGCTGGGGTATCTGCTCGAAGTCGAGGCGCGCGTTGCTCGGACCGGTCGGTTTCGAGACGCGTTTCTGCTGCTGGACGTCGCGCCGCGCATTGGCTCGATTGTCCTCGGCACCTGGCTGTGGCTGCTGCCTCTGCGGCTGGCCGGTGCCGCCCGGCGAGACGCCTACTTCATCGAGCCCGGCGGGCCCGCGGACCGGTTCTGGACCGTCTTTGCACCGCTTCTGGCGGTGTTGATCGGCACGCACATCTGCCTGTCGCTGGCTCGCGGCGGAGCATTGAGCTGTTTCTTCCGTCCGATCAAGAACCTGCGCTGGCTGCTGAGAAAACGTCGCGAGTCGGACTACATCGCCCACGCGACGGCGGCCGTGCAGGATTTCGTGGGCCGTCTGCGACTGAAGCATCACTTCTGGCTGGGTTTGCGGGGAGCGATCGGCGCGGCGCTGTGGCTCGTTGTCCCAACCCTGATGTTCGCCCAGGCCGGCCCGGACAAAGGAGCGCACAACCTGCTGGCGTTCGTGGGAGCAGTGGGCCTTGTGCTCGTGCTGAGCTGGTTGCCGTTTCTTCAGGCGCGATTCGCGCTGACGGGTCGCTTCCGGACGATGTTCGAGTTGCGGACGATCCGGAAACTGTATCGCGATGCCCCCATCGCCTGGCTGCTGGCCATTGCCGTCGTCTACGTGCTGGCGTTGCCGCTCTATCTGCCGAAGGTGTTTCTGCTGCCTCGCGATGCCATGTGGCTGATCACTCTGATCTTTATCGTGACGATCTATCCCGCTCGGGTCATGACCGGCTGGGCGCTGCATCGAGCCGTGAAGCAGCAGCGCCCGCCGTGGTTCGGCTGGCGCTGGCTGAGCCGCTCGATCATGCTGCCGCTGCTGGCTCTGTATGTCTTTCTGCTGTTCTTCACACCGTTGATCGGCGAACACGGCAAAGGTGTTCTGTTCGAGCATCATGCCCTGCTGCTGCCCTTGCCGGACTTCCTGCTCGGTGCTGGCTGAGGGCTCTGGAATTGCCGGACTTTTCGTCTGGACAGCCCGCCCCGCCGACAGCAGAATCCGCCGCCCTGAAAAGCGCTCCTTTGGACTGGTTCCGAGGGAGCGTTTTCTGGTGCGCCCTGCGGTGACTTCATTCAGTGTGCGTTCGGTCTGAGAGGGCCTCTTGCATGCGGTTTTCCTGTGGCGATCCAGTTCCGTGGTTTTCGGCTCGAACTCATTCGACCGACGATTTTCAATTCAGCGCGGCCGCCGGACGATACGTCGTGCTGAGCTTTCTGGGCTCCGCCGCGCGACTCGACACGCAGCGGGTCATCGCTGATCTCGAGGCCGGTCGCCGCGATTTCGACGACGATCGCCTGTGCTTCTTCGGCGTCATCACGGAGCCGCAGGACATCTCGACCGGTCGAGTGCGGGAACTGCTGCCCGGCATCCGGTACTTTCAGGATTTTTCGGGAAACATCAGCCGCAGTTACGACGCGCTGCCGCGTGACCTCGCAGTGCCGAACCCGCTGACGGACTACCGCCCCTTTTCGCTCCTGCTCGACACACGACTGCGTGTGCTGCAGCGCGTCCCGATTGAAGCATCCGGAGAAGGCCACGTCGCCCGGTTGCTCGACCTCGCCCGCACGCTGCCGGATCTCGGCACACAGCATCCGGCGGAAGTTCAGGCCCCCGTGCTGATCGTGCCGCGGATCTTCGAGCCGGAATTGTGTGAGGAACTCATCGAGTATTACCGCACGCACGAAAACGAAGACTCCGGTTTCATGCGCGATGTGGGCGGCAAGACAGTCGGCGTTTACGACTACGGAACGAAGCGCCGCCGCGACTGCCAGATCGAAAACGACGATCTCCGCAAGCGATGCATGCACCGCATTCATGACCGGCTGGCTCCCGAAATCCGCCGGGCCTACCAGTTCAACGCGACGCGCATGGAGCGTTACATCGTTGCCTGCTACGAAGGCGAACACGGTGGCCATTTCCGAGCCCATCGCGACAACACAACGAAGGGCACGGCGCATCGCCGCTTTGCCGTGTCGGTGAATCTGAATGCCGACTACGAAGGCGGCTACGTGTGGTTTCCCGAATTCGGACGGCATCTGTTTCGACCGCCAGCCGGCGGCGCCGTCGTGTTTTCCTGCTCGCTGCTCCACGAAGCGACTCGCGTTACCGCCGGAACGCGCTACGTCTTCCTGCCATTTCTCTACGACGACGAAGCCGCTCGAGTCCGCGAGCAGAACTCTCAGTTCCTCGGCGGCAACATCAACACCCCGCCGGGCGTACCCGTCGCGTCCTGATTCAAGGTCACGCAATCAACCGAGAATCCCACATCGGGGCATGGGCTCCAATTCGGCGCGGGTCTCGGTCTTTCCGTCGAACTCGAAGCGGCACTGGCTCGGAACGAAGCTGCCGGGCCTCCGCCACAGTCGCTTTCGCACGTTGATTCGTTTGCTGGAGCCTCCGTATACTCGCCGGGTCTCAGTTGTGGGCGCAAGGACGGGCTCACCAGTCACTTCCGCCAGAAGGCGAGTCGCATGTCGAGTTTGTCACCTCCGAAGGATCGGAACCGGGCGCCCGAGGAGTTTTTTGTTGGCGTCGATGTCGGCGGGTCGAGCATCAAGATTGGTGTCGTGACCAGCGCCGGACGTCCGCTTTCATTTCTGGAACTCCCGACCGAAGGTGAAAAAGGCCCTGAGCACGGCCTCGCCACGATTCGGCAGGGCATTGTCGACGCGGTCGAACAAAGTCCGATTCGAATGCGGAACCTGACGGCGATTGGCGTTGCCGTTCCGGGAACACTCGATCTCCCCAACGGAATGTGGCTCGAACCGGCCAACCTGCCGACGTGGCGGAACATTCCGATCCGGCAGCTGGTCAGTGATCAGTTCAACCTGCCGACCGTGCTGCACAACGACGCCAACGCGGCGGCCTACGGCGAGTTCTGGGCGGGAGCCGGTCGCGGGGCTCACTCGCTGGCTCTCTGGACGCTGGGCACCGGAATCGGGTGCGGCCTGATCGTCAACGAGCAGCTCGTCACCGGAGCCCACTCGCACGGCGGCGAAGGCGGCTTCCTCTATATTCAAATGGAAGGCGGACGTCCGTCAGCAACAGGAATGACCGGAACGCTCGAAGGCTACGTCGGTTCGTCCGGCCTGGTGATTCGCTGTCAGGAAGGTCTCGACCAGAGTGACACCGCCGCTCCGTTTCTGCGCGAACGCCTGGCTGCTGGCGAAACGCTCTCGCCGCTGCTGATCGCTGAAGCGGCGCACGAGGGCGACCCGCTGGCCGTCCAGCTGGTCGAAGATTCGGCGCGCTTCATGGCGTACGGCACAGCCAACCTGATGCACACCATCGATCCGGACGTCGTTCTGTTCGGGGGGAACATGACGTTCGGTCGCGACGAGACGGACCTCGGACGCCGGTTCGTCAGCATTGTGCGGGACGAAGTCCGGAGATTGTCGTTTCCGGTTCCGTCGTCAAAGATACGAATTGGGTATGCCGAACTCGGTGGCCAGGCGGGCTTCATTGGAGCAGCCGGATGCGCCTGTGCTGAGTTCGGAAAAGAGGCTGTCGCCGGTCGCCGCGGGTTTGCCTGCTGAGACCGCGAAACAGCCAACCGATCGAGTTTCGATTCGATTCTTCGAGTCACGATCTTCGCGTTGGAAAAGGGGATTGTTCCTGAGTCGCGAATCGCGAACGGGCTCCAGGGACCGCCCCCTCTTTCAACGGAATCCGCGCCGTCGCTCAGCGCCGGCGCCTCCTCCGTTGTTGAGAGCTTTCAAAATGACACAACACACCGACCCGGCCAGCGGGTTTGCCGCGCTCGTTGACGCGCGGCAGGAGTATCAGGTTTCGTCCGACAAACTGGCTTTGCTGTCTGAGGACGACGTTACCGACCTTGAAGCTGCGCTCGGCCACTCGTTCAGCAACCGTGAGTTGCTTGAGCACGCGCTGACACACGCGTCCACCGCGAGAACTCGCCTCGAATCCAACGAGCGGCTTGAGTTTCTCGGCGACGCGATCATGGGCGTCGTCGTCTGCGAGTTCCTGTTTCACTCGTACCCGGAATACTCCGAGGGAGAACTGACTCGGATTAAGTCGTCAGTCGTCAGCCGGCACACCTGCACGAAGATGAGCAACCGGCTGGGTCTCGGCCAGTTTCTGCTGCTGGGCAAGGGGCTGGCGATGCACGAACGAATTCCGGGGTCGGTGCTTGCCGCCGTGTTTGAATCCGTCGTTGCGGCGATTTTTCTGGATGGTGGCTGGCCAGCGGCGGAGAAGTTCATTCTCGCGATGCTGACGGACGAGATCACTCGCGTGGCCGAAACATCGCATGGCCACAATTTCAAGAGTCAGCTTCAGCAGGTTGCTCAGAAGCAGTTTGGCGAGACTCCGCTGTATCGCGTTCTCGACGAGAAGGGCCCGGACCACTCGAAGTGTTTCGAAATCGCCGCTTCAATCGGCACGAAAATGTTTCCGTCTGCCTGGGGGCCGAGCAAGAAGGAAGCCGAGCAGTCCGCTGCCAGAAACGCGATCGAGGCCATCGACGGAACGACGCAGAGTTGATCGCCTTCGATGACAACGCGCGACAAGGCAGGCTCCCGAATGACTGACGCGGTACCAATCAAGTCTGAGAGCGCCGCCGCTCAGTCCGATGTGGAGATCGACGGCACGCCGCATCGGCCACCAGAACGGTGCCTGTCAACGATTCCGCGACTGCTGCTGTGGTCCGGCCTCGCAACCGCGTTGACAGCAATCTGCTGGTCCTGGTTGGCCGGCGGCATTGTTTTCGACCTGCTGACGTCTGAACTGACGGCGGCAGAGAAGGTCGACCGATTGCGGCAGTTCTTTGAGCAGTTTGGCGTGCTGGCTCCGCTGGTCTACTTCGTGTTTGTGACCATCGAAGTGGTCGTTGCTCCGCTGCCGGGACTGATGCTCTACGCGCCGGGCGGAATTCTATTCGGCGGCTTTCTCGGCGGGCTGATCGCGCTGCTGGGCAATGTTGCGGGAGCGGGAATTGCCTGCGCAGTGACACGCAGTTTTGGAGATTCGTGGCTGGCCCGTCTCGTTCCCGCCGCGTCTCTGGAACGTGTTCAGCAAGCCCTCGAACGCCGCGGTTCCTGGCTGATTTTTCTGCTCCGACTGAACCCGCTGACGTCCTCCGACCTGGTCTCGTACGCGGCCGGATTCACTCGGATTCCGATCGGCAAAGTAATGGCCGCAACACTGGCCGGCATGGCGCCGCTGTGTTTCGCCCAGGCATTTCTGGCCGAGAGCGTGCTGACCGCGATTCCTCAGCTGCTGTACCCGCTGCTGGCAGCGTGTGTGGTTTACGCCGTGTGTGTCTGCGTGGTCGTGCGGCGACTGACTCTGACACGCCGATCGCTGGCGGACCAGGCAGTCGAGCGATAGCCTGAGCAAAGCTGCCTGAAGACAGTTTCCCGGTATTTGTTTTTGAAGGAGCTGATCATGAAATGGTCACTGTGGAGTGTGCTGCTGGCAGGTCTGTTCGTCTCGGGCGTTAGCCAGGCGGATGATCTCTGGGGCCTCAAAAAGGGAACTCCCGAACTGCGTTCAGCCGGCGTGCTGACGTTCGGGCCGGACGGCATTCTGCTGATCGGTGATGCGAAGGCGGCAACTGTCTTTGCCGTTGCGACCGGCGAAGCGAAGGGCGATGCCAGCAAGGCGTCCGTCAACGTCGCCGACCTCGCAGGTCAGATCGGCAAGGCACTCGACGTCGCGGCGGCTGACATTCGAATCAACGACCTGGCGGTCAATCCCAAGAGCGGCAGCGTTTATGTTTCTGTGACCAAAGGGGGTAACCAGCCGGCCATCGTCCGCATCGCTTCGGGCGGCGCTATTTCTGAGGTCTCGCTCAAAGGTGTTGAGTTTTCGAAAGCCGTTCTCCCGGACGCGCCGGAAGACAAAGAGGTGCCGGGTCGCCGCGGCCCACGAAACAATCGGATGCAGTCGATCACCGACCTGGCCTACGTTGATGGCCGCGTGATCGTGTCTGGACTGGCCAGCGGGCAGTCGCCGTCGAGCATCCGTGAGATCGCGTTCCCGTTCGTCGAAGCAGACGCTGGTTCACGCGTCGAGATCTATCACGGTGCTCATGGCAAGTACGAAGACTACGCCGCAATCCGGACGTTCGTCCCGTTCAACATCAACGGCGAAGCCAGCCTGCTGGCCGGCTATGTCTGCACGCCGCTGGTCAAGTTCCCGCTGAACTCGCTGAAATCCGGCGAGAAGACGCGCGGCACGACCGTCGCGGAACTCGGCAACCGCAATCAGCCGCTGGACATGATCGTCTATGAAAAAGACGGAGCGAATTATCTGCTGCTGGCAAACAGCGCCCGCGGCGTCATGAAGATCAGTACGGAAAACATCGCGACGAATGCCGGAATCACGTCGCGGGTTTCCGGCGGCGGAGTGGCTGGTCAGTCTTACGAGACCATCAAGGCTCTGGACGGCACACTGCAACTCGACAAGCTCAATGACGGCCACGCTGTCGTACTGGTCGAGAATTCCGGCAAGGCTGATCTGAAGACGGTCGACCTGCCGTAAGGGTTTGATCGAACCTGACACTCAATGCGAACTCGTGAGCCAGACGTCGGCAGCAACCGGTGTCTGGCTCTCTTTCATCAGGCCGAATGGCAATTTCCTAACCGAGACTCCCATCATGCGTCGCAGTCGACTGATCCAGAAACTCCGTGACAACAAACCCGTCCGCATCTGCGCTCTGGGACACTTCATCCCGGCATACGTCCGCATGGCAGCGGAGTTCGGCTTCGACGCAATCTGGTTCGACAACGAACACCGTTGTTTCTCCGAACGCGAAGTTCAGTCGATGCTGGCCTACTTTCACGCTTTCGACATCGACTGCATGCTGCGGGCACCGACACTCGAGAAGACTCGCCTGTATCGGTATCTGGAAGACGGCGCGACGGGGCTGATGATCCCGCACGTTTCGACACCCGAGAAAGCAAAGATGCTGGTCGACTTTGTTCGCTTCCCGCCACTCGGTGACCGCGGCCTCGACGGAGCCAGCTTTGACAGCGACTTCTACTTCGACGACCTGGATGACTATGTCGCGAAGGCCAACGAGGAGACGTTTCTCGTCGTGCAGATCGAAACGCCACAGGCTGTTGAGAATGTTGAGGCGATCGCGGCCACACCCGGCGTGACGGGAATGTTCGTCGGCCCCGGCGATCTCGGGCTGCGACTGAAGCATCTCGAAAACGGCCCGACGCTCGACGAATGCTTCGAACGCGTGGCAGCAGCCGCAGCGAAGCATGGAAAAGCCTGGGGCTGCCCGGTCGGATCGACCGAGGACATGCAGAAACGCCGCGACCAGGGAGCACAACTCCTCGCCCACGGCGGCGACTTCATGGCCTTGCGGTCGATGCTCACAGGAGCCGCGGCAACGTTCGATTCGGTCTATGGCCAACGGGATTAGGATCGTGTTTGAAACAACTTCCCCAAAGTGGCACCTCGCTCCGCGAGGTCAGCCCAATGACCAGGCTGACGCCGCGGAGCGGCGTGCCACAATAAACGGGAAGTTGTTTCGAACACGTTCCTTAGTCGCACGCCCGACGATGAATACCGGCACCAGAGTCGGTCGAATTCACTGCGACTGTTGGACAACGAGATTCACAGTCAGGTCAGCGGCTCGCCCCACGAAACTGTGTTGCAACCGTGGGGCAGGTGCGCTGCGGGCTGGCGACCGAACTCAACGATTTTGCAAACTGCCAACACGCCGTGCTGAACACGGACTTAATGAGCAAACAGTCACAGTCGGCAGCTTCCTTCCGACACGTTCCTGATTACCGGTCGAAAATGTCGGGGCTCGGCCAGCGGTCGTCGAGGCCTTTGATCAGCTCCTCGAACGGTGGTTTCACTCGGGGCCAGCTGTGCGGGCGAATGCGGACGGTGCGGCCCGGGCGGAAGCCTTCCAGGACCAGCGGGACTCTGAACTGCACACGGATCCCGCTGCTTCCGAATTCCGGTTGGTCGTCGGATTTCTCCACGGCAACGATCCGGCCATCCATGCCATCGTGATCCGGCCACCAGGTGCGCAGCGTGTCGGCGGCGGCCGCCATCTGCGCACCCGAGTCGGGCTTGAAGTCCGCGTAGAGCGACTCGTCCATGCCGCCGAAAAGTGTGGCCGTGATCGTCGCCGGGCCAAAGTTTTCGTGCGTCACTTTGTCGACGCGCGCCGGCATCCAGCGCATGCGAATGTGCCGGACATGTCGGCCTCGCTGACGTTCGGCGGCATGCTGCATCGCCCGCTCATCAAGCCAGAGGTCGGAGACATGAAACTGCTGGTACAGGTACCGCGGATGCCATGTGAGGCTGAGCTGCACGCTGTCATCGTCAAACGTCTTTGAGCCGCTGTTCGGCCAGGCGCCTTCGGCAACGAGGTCTTCGAGACCGAGCAGCTCGCGACCGCGCCAGATGCGAGTGGAACCGTCGATCGACATCGTGTGCTCGCCGCCGAGACCTTCGCCGCCTGCCTGACGCTCGAGGCTGGCCGTCACACTGCCCTCCGCACCATCGATTTCCACCCGCTTGAGCTTCCAGGACTTGCCTTCGCGCAGGCAGAGACTGGGGCCGTCCTCAAGCAGAATCGCGTGATTCTCCGGCGGTGCGGTGACATCGTTTCGTGTCACGTTCGGCACGACGGACGTTCTGGGATCGGGTGGCAGATAGAAACGACCATACAGAATCGTGCCGATGGGAATGTCCCGCAATTCGGCGGGGGCACCGCGGTAATAGACCATGCCGTAGGGCAACATCGCGAAGTTGTGAAGTCGGCCCTCGCGAAACGTGCCGTCGATGTGCAGTCGCAGGCTGCCGCGCCGATTCACATGGTCAACGAAGACAAGTTCGCCGCGGTAGGAACGAGCTTCAGCGAGCGGCGGAAACTGTCCCGGTGTCGGGCGAAATGGTTCGTCACCGGCGCCGGCATGCGTCGCTTCGATGACCAGCAGCAGAGAAAGACAAAGGTGAAAGCGGTTCATCCCAGATCCAGTTCGCTGTTGCTGTCGCCAAACGTTTCGGTTTCCACGCCCATCTTCTGAGCCATGCTCAGCAGCAGGTTGCTCATATGAGCCTTGGCATTGGCCGGACGACCGCACAGGCGATAGTGATGGCCAGGGTTGTCGAGCTGATACCCGTCGAAGTGCCCCTGGTTGAAATCGAGGTGGCGTCCGTGCCTGATGCCGAGTCCGGCTCCACCGGCGAACACCAGAGGCAGGTTTGCGTTTCCGTGACTGTGCCCATAGGCCATGCCGCTGCCGAACAGAGCCATTGTGGTATCGAGCAGCGGACGACCGTCGAGATCCTTCGTCTCAGAGAGACGCGTCAGGAAATAGCTGAACTGCTCGACCGCGAACGTGTCGCTTTGCGTCAGCTTCTCCATGTGTCCCGGATCACCGTTGTGATGACTGAGTTCATGACGCGTCTGCGAAATGCCCAGCTCGGGAATGGCGAGGCCCTGGCCTTCGAGGCCGCTGCTGAAGGTCGCCACCCTGGTCGCGTCGATCTGAAACGCCAGCACAATGAGGTCGTAAACGGTTCGAAAGTATTCGCCAGCCTGTGTCTGAGGAACATCGCGGTTCGTGCGGTGCCGGTCCTTGTCGGAGATCTCAGGTCGCGGCACATCCAGCCAGGCGTCGGCCCGTCGCGTGCGGATCTCGGTTTCGCGAACGGCGGTCAGATACTGGTTCAGGCGGCCTTTGTCTTCGGTCCCCATTTTCCGCTCTAGCGAACGGACTTCTTCGAGATTCGCGTCGAGAACGCTGCCTTTGCGACGCAGCGCCCGACGCTGGGCCGCCGTCCCGTTTGTTGGTTCTTCAAAGAGATGCGCGAAGATCTCGCGACAGCGGCTCATGCCGGGAAGCCGGATGCCGTCGGCCGTCCAGGCCAGAGATTCGCCTTTGTTCGCGATCTCCAGAGAATGAAACCGCGTGTGTGCTGAGGTCACCTGGGCCATCTGCTGATCGACGGAAATCGTGTTGCGATCCGACGGGCCAAGCTTGCCGCCAGTCAGCCAGATTTTCTGGCAGTTGTGATGATGTCCCAGGCCGCCGGGGTGATGCAGGCCGCTGATCGGCGTGACGACCTGGCGATGGCTCTCAAGTGGTTTCAAAGTCCGCGAGAAGGCGTACTCCTCACCGGGCTGCGTGATCTGATAGTCCAGCGTGTTGACGCCATTGGGGATGTAGATGAAGGCGCTGCGTTTCGGTTTCGGAGCCTCGTCCGCACCCGTCGCACGCATGCAGTCAAGCAGTGGCAACGCGATAAAACTGCCAAGCCCACGCAGGACATGGCGACGATCGATCAGCCAGGAATGAGTCATGGTCTTACTTTCTATGAAGTGCCTGATCAGCGTTTCTGCATCAGATCGGATGTCGCGACCGCTCGTACGATGTCCTTCAGTCGAGACTGGTTCTGCTTTGCTTCGTTGACAATCGACTCAATGTCCTCGCGGTCGTCGACCGTCAGAACTCGTCGCAAACCGTAAGTGCAAAGGTGCTCGATGAATGCCTGCAGAAACTCGTCGCGGTCGTCCACCAGCAACTGCTTGAACTCTTCCGCGTCAGCAAACTCGCGACCGTCCGGAGTCATGCCGCTGGGATCGACCGGCGGATCGCTCCCCGTTCCTTTTTCGACTCGTTCGTGAGTCCGCCATTGCCCGATTGCGTCGAACTGGTCGAATGCCAGACCAAGCGGGTCGATATTCCGGTGGCATGCGGCACAGTTGGGGTTCTCGCCATGAGCTTCCAGCTTCTGCCGAATCGTCGCCTTGGGACTGTCCGGGGGATTGGGCTCGATGGGATCGACGTTCGCCGGCGGTGGCGGAGGCGTTCTGCCAAAAATTGCTTCACTGATCCAGACGCCGCGATGAACGGGACGGTGCCGCGTGCCATCAGACGTCAGGCCGAGGATTGCTCCCATCGTCAACAGGCCACCACGATGATGCTCAGGCTGCAGAGCGACCTTCTGAAAGCCGCTCGTTGCGGGTTCCGGCAAACCATAAAAATCACACAGTCGCGGATTGGCCACCGTCCAGTCGGACGTCAGAAAAGCCTCGATGCCAAGATTCCCGGCAAAGACTTCCCGGAAGTACTGCACGACTTCCGTGTGCATACTCGCTTCCAGCCAGACGTCGTAGTCCGGGTACAGTTTTCCGTCCGGCGGGAACATGCCGAGCCGGTGCAGCTGTAGCCACTGACGCGGGAAGTCGTCGATGAAGCGATCGATCTTCTCGTCGCTGAGCATGCGATCGACTTCGGCTGTCAGGCCGTCTCCGGTGAGTCTGCCTTTTCTGGCTGCATCGAAGAGCTGCCGGTCCGGCATGGAACTCCAGAGAAAATACGACAGTCGCGATGCCAGTTCCCAGTCCGTCAGCCGCTCGCGTGGTTGGGTGTCACCTTCGACGAGGTAGGTGAAGTGGCGTGAAGTCAGCACTCCGAGCATGGCGACCTGGTAAGCCGCAAACACATCCTCGCCAGCAGCACGCTCAGCCTCATACGCACGCAGATAGTGACTCAACTCGTCCCTGGCGACGGGGCGCCGCCAGGCGTGTTCGGCAAATCGCTGCAAGTGGCCAGCGACCTGCTCGGGCGTCGCATCGTTCGGTGGCAGCAGGTCATCGCGCGTGGCGCGTTCGGCGTCGCTCTCGATGGGGCCTTCCCATTCAATCCAGTCCAGCAGGACAGACGAGAAGATGCCGTTGCCGTCCTCGTCAAACATCTTCGGCGCGGTCGGGTTCAGCAGCCGGGTTTCGCTCGTGTGGGTGAAAATGTAATTCGAACTCGAAAGTGCGTTCCGGTAGTGGCCGCCTTTCTGCCGGTCGATGATGTCGGTCACGACGACGTTGAATTCGAGACTTGCCGGCATCTCCAGAAAGACTTCGAACTCAATGATCTCCGGCTCGTCTTCGGTGGCGAGAACGTCAAGTTCAATCAGCCCTTCGTTTGTCGCTTCGGCCAGCCGCTTCCCGATCCGCAGGTGAGGAATCTGGCCTCCCGGCGGACGGATCCCGCTGACCTGCATCCGCGCCCGGTAAAGGCCGCTGTGCTCGGGACCGGTCTGGCCAAACCAGTTGTGCCGAAATGCCTGCTGCAGTCGGCCGGGGAAGATCAGGGCGCGCAAGGGCCGCTTGATTTCGAATCGATCCAGATACTCCTGCTGCTGCTTTCCCCCGCCATAGCGGATATCGGCAGCCGTGCGGCGGACAGTTCGTGTCTCGACAGGAGTCGACGGGAAGGCCCGGGCCAGCACGGTTTCCGCCGCGCGGTAGTAACGCTCGACATGCGATGGCGAGAGCGAAAGCTCGGAACCAATTCGCTCGAATCCCTGCCACAGCGTGTCCGCATTGAGTTCGCCTGGCTTTGCCGGGTCATAGCGGACGCCCAGCAGATCGTAGACCGTGTTCTGATACTCCTTCCGGCTCAGCCGGTAATGAGCAACCGGCGGTCGCGCCGCCATGCGTGTCGCACGCCCCTCGCGAATTCGCGAATCAAGCTGCCGGACGACCGCTTCGATTTCATCTTCGGTCGGCTGAGGTTCGTCTTCTGGCGGCATCTCTCCCGCGTTGATCCGCTCGACGATCTCTGCCCAGAGATGCCCGTCCGCGCCCAATTTGAAATCGCGCGACAGCTGATCGATCCGCAGGTCACGTTCAACTTTCTCGGGCCCGTGACACCGCAGACAATGCTTCTCCAGAAAGGCCTCGTACGGATCAGCGGCTGAAGCCGAGGCTGCCAGGCACAGGCATACGGTAACGAGAGGAAAACAACGCATCGTGACTTTCCAGAGTGAGTCGCAGGCCGCGTCGATCAACAGAGGCGGCAGTCAAACAACGATGAGTATCCCGAGACCTGCCCGTGTTCCACAAGAGTCCAGAGAAGGGAGCGGGGATTGCCGGTCAGTGCTGAAACAGGAACTCGTTCGAGTTGATGACGCTCCACAGCAGATCTTCAAACGCCTGGTCGACGGTCCGTTTTTCCGACTCGCCAGCGTAGGCCAGGAATGTCTGCAGTTCCTTTGCGGACGGTCGTCGAGCATATGCCGTCAGATAGATCTCGGCGACGATTTCCTCGGTCGACCTGCCGGACTTCAGCAGTCGTCGCGCCAGGCTGTTTCCACTGGCGATCTTGCCCTGCACGTAGGTGCCGTTGGAAAGGGCAAGGGCCTGCGACAGGTTCATGTCGTCAGAACGCTCGCAGTCACAGACCGACTGTCTTTCCGGCTGGCCAAAGACTTTCAGGAACTGCTGGCTGAAATCCGGACTCGGCAACTGAGTCGCTCGCGTGCCGGCCGGCAACTTTGCAAAGACTTCCGGAACGCCGGAGACATCGCAGATCGCATCCAGCAACTGCTCGGCGGACAACAGACGGCGAGGGTACTTCGAGAAGTATCGGTCTTCGGATTCGTTGGACGGGATCGCCTGCGACGAACGCTGGTAGGTTTCGCTGTTCAGGATGATTCGCAGGAGATGCCGCCGATCGTAGCCGCTCTCCACGAAGTCCCTGGCGAGGGCGTCGAGCAGTTCTGCATTCGACGGTGGATTGGAGTCACGAAAATCGTCGATCGGTTCAACGATGCCGCGTCCCAGCATCTGGCTCCAGAGCCGGTTGGCTTCAACGTGTGCGAAGAACGGATTGCCGGGTTTGGTCAGCCAGTCGGCAAACACCGTGCGGCGATCGACGTCCGCGGGCACATCAACGGAGCCCGTTCCCGGCAGCCACGGTTGCATGGTTCTTCCGGTGCGCGGCTGCGTGACTTCGCCGGTCATCGAAACGGAAATGAAGATCTCGTCGCGACGCGCCGTGGCATCCCGTTGAAGACGCGTGAAAAACGACGCGAGTCCGTAGTAGTTGTCCTGCGTCCAGCGTTCGTGCGGATGATTGTGACACTTGGCACACTCCAGCCGGGCGCCGAGAAAGATCTGAGCGGTCGACTCGGTGGCGTCGTTGGTGTCGGCTGCTGTCCGAAAGAAACTGGCTGCCGGGGTTTCAAACGTGCTGCCAGAAGATGTGAGCAACTGCCGGGCAAATTCGTCGTAGGGCATGTTCTGGTCGAACGCCCGCACGAGCCAGCGGTGATATTTGAAGACGCCCGGCGTCGCGACGCTGCCGGACCGGATGCGCAACGTGTCGCCCCATTTCAACGCCATGAACTTCGCATGCTCCGGCGATTCCAGCAGCTGATCAATCAGGCGGCTGCGTTTGTCTTCTGACCTGTCCGCGAGAAAACGCTGAGCAGCATCCGCGGTTGGCAGCAGCCCGGTGACATCGAGAAACACGCGACGAATGAACTCAGAATCGGAGCAGCGCGGCGATGGCAGATACTGCAACTGTCGCAGCCGATTGTGGACGAGTCGGTCGACATAATTCGCTTCCGGCGGATCGTTCCATTGAAAGCCGTCGACATCCGACACGGCCAGCACGAAACGGGTCGTCATATGTTCGAGGTAACGGGCGGTGATCGCCGTCTGGCCTCGCGCTCCCTCCACACGAGCGACCTGTCCGGCATCTGAAACGGTGGCGACGGATTCGTCCGAGCTTGTGAACACGACGAGACGTGTCACGTCGCGCGTCGTTCCATCCGAGAAGTCAGCGGTCACTCGAAACTGTTGCGTCGGTGCGCTCGCCGTCAGTTCGCCAGGAGCCAGCGATTCCAGCTGGATGCCGTCACAAGATGGAGTCTCCGGCGGATCGATGCGTGCTCCCTCCGCAATCCACTGCCGAATCACCTGATGCTCGTGCGAGCCTGCTTCCATCCGTTGCCCGCCAGCATGCGTGATCTGCATGAGCGGCTTACGCAGCAGGAGGCTTGTGTCCGGGTTCAGCGGGTTGACGCGCCGGCCGAAGTACTCGACCCGCAGCGTCTGCTCGTCGATCGACGGATCGAAGGCCCGCAGCGACAGCCGAAAGCCGCCTTTGCCCTGCGGTGAACCGTGGCACGCTCCGGAACTGCATCCCAACCGCGACAGCGTCGGGAGAACTTCGTTACGCAGCGAGACCGCGGAGCCACCGCAGGCGGAATGGCTGCACAAAACAACGAGGCAGACGGTCGCGACGCTCGCCAGAGCGCGGGCACCACTAGCCCGCCGTTCGACGACGCCAGCGACAGATTTGAGATTCACGAGCATGTTCACTGCGACTGCACCTCGACAGTTGTCGTTACAACGACCTCTTCATTGGCAACAACGGTTCGCGCGGTTAACTGAATCGTCGATTTCGGACTGACGTTCTTCGCGATCAAAAATGGGACACTGGTTTCGTTCTTTCCGGCTGCGATCCTCGCCGACTTCGGAAGCGTCACGCCGCTGGGAACAGACTCGAAGGTGATGGTGATCGCGTCTTGATCGCCGCCGGCTCGCGGCACGAAGCGGCGGGCTTTCAGTTGCAACTGGCCGCTCGCGCCGGAACGTAAGGCCGTGTCGGGAATCGCCGTGATGATCAGCGGATCGATGACGCGGAAAGGAACCTTCTGCAGTGCGACCTCTTTCGTCTGCCCTTTGAACGATGCCTCGCCGACAACCCGCACATGACCGCTCGACCGATCGATCGTCGATGGTCCGCGCAGCAGAAAACGGTACTCGTTGTTGTCGCTGCGGCTGACGGGACGGTCGCCGCCGCTGGCACTGAAGCCTTCCGGCAGTCCGACAAGACTGAGGGCGACCGGATCCTTGAAGCCCTTGTCGCGATCCGTCACCCGAACGGTGAAATAGACCTCGCCAACAAGCCGAGGAAACAGGATCTCGCCGCCGTCCAGGCTGAGCGCGAAGAAGTCGGGAATTTCAGGGCCGATCGACAAGGCCACCACGCCATCAAGCTCGCCTGGTGGAAACGTTGCCTGAGGTATCGCCGTGCGTAGCGCAGCGATCGTGCGCGCCGTACGTTCGACCCGCTGGCCGTCGATATTGGCTCGGCCCGCGATCTCAATCGTTCGCGTCTGACCAGTTTTCATCCCGGCTGGATTCGCGGCCGACGGGAAGTAAATCTTCAGACGCGTTTCTCTGGCTTTGTCGGCAATCAGATCGTTGCTCAGTTGGGGTGTTTCGCCGAAGCCCTTGACGGTGAGCGGAATCGGTCCGCTGTAGCCTCGGCGATTCGCCATGACTTTCAGGATGGCGTATCCGTTCTGTGGAAGAATCGAGCTGTCCTTCTCGACAACGAGATCGAAATCAGGCTGCACGTTTTCAATGGCGACGTGGTAACCGAACTCCGGCCCGCCGCGACTGGTGAGTTCCGAGAACTCGATTTCGTAACGACCGTCGCGCGGAGCCGACCAGGTCAGCGACTCGCCGGCTGGTCCCGCCTTTCGCACTGAGCCCAGTTGCTTGCCGGCTTCATCCCGCACCGCCATCGCGACGAGTGCCGGCACACCTCGCGACCGAGTGCGATCCGTCAGCACGATTCGCTGTCCCTTGACCGCGTTAATGAAGCAGCGATGCGATTCGCCAGGTTTCGAGAAGACGCCGCTGACTCCGGCGGGAACTGGAACTGTTGAGGTCGACTCTGCATTCAGGACGAATTGAGGATGCGGGCTGATGGCGAGTTGTGTGAAGCCCGAGCCCGCCTTCGCCGGAAATCGAACACTGATCGGCATCGTGCTCGCAGTATCCGATGCGCTGACGTCGGTCGAACCGGCAGCGACGGCGTAGCCTGCGAATTGAATATCGGTTCGCGTTCCGGCCTGAACGGCCGCAGGGACGGGCGTTGTCAGCAACGGAAAGTCGCCGATTCGCAATCGATATCGGTGGCGCGACGAGCCGCCGGACAGCGCGTCCTGAATCGTGACAAAGTACGTACCGGCCTCGTTGAAACGATGGCGGATACAGCAGTCGCCGGACAGCCCCGGTGTGTCGTCGGCGAATGCGATCTCGTTTCCGTCTTGATCGAGCAACGTGAGAACAGGATCGAGCGACGTGCCGAGCCGGCTGGCGACAGCTTCAAACGAAAGCTCCTCGCCAGCGGAAACCTCGAACGCGTAACGATCGGCGTGCGTCGAATCGCAGCGACCTTCAACGCCAGTGGGCAGCTTCAAATGCTGGCCAGTTTCGCTGGCCGTCCCGCCGGGGATCTCCTCTTGCGTGGAGAGATCGTCGATCATGAACAGCAGCATGTTTGAGAGGCCCGCCCTCGTTGCGATTCGCAATCCGCGGATTCCGACTGCGGTCTTGTCAGGCACGTCGATCTGATACGGCGCGACTCGGTCCGATGGCTGTGCCGACACGCTGCTGGTGACTGGCTCCGTTGTCGGCACGAGAGCCAGCTTGTCGAAGTGAGGTGTGCCGCCGGTCCTCTTGAGGCGGATCGTGTTCGTGCCTGCCCGCAGTGCAAGCACGCGTTCCGGCACCCACTTGCTGTCGTTCGAGCCGAAGCCGCCGGTCTGCGTCTTCGCAGCCTGATCAGTCAGCTCGACGCCGTTCAGGGACAGCTTGACCGGACGGTCGCCGCCGGACGCGTAATTCAGTTCGAGCACGAAGTTGCCGGCAGCCGCGACTTTGACATCCCACTCAGCAACGTTTGCGTTGTTACCGCCGACGTTGAGAATGAAAGGCGGACGCTTGCCCCAGGTTCCTCGGTCGTAATCTTCCGCTTCAATGATCAGCGTGCCTTCCGGTGGTGAATCCTGGCCATTGAATGCTGACGTCAGCGAGGGTTGTTCCTCGGCGCCGCTGATTCGCGTGATGCGGGCGTCGAGGTTCATCCACAGCGACGTCGAATCCTGCAGTCCCGTTCCCTGAACGATCAGCGTTGAGGTTTCGCCCGCCGGAATCGCCATCGGTTCAACAGAGATGGCCTGCGGAATCTGAGCGGTCGCGATCGTCGGCAGCAGCGCAACGACCAGGCAAAGCAGCGTTGACATCTTCAGGTGCGGCATTCTTTCTCGCCGGTTGGAGAAACTCGTTCGTACGTTCGGCCATGTTTGTTGCGACGCTCGCCAGAGCATTGGCCGGGCACTCCCACCGTCTGGCGACGGCAGCGACAGCACACTGCACGACCACGGTTTGGCGACGGCAGCTACAGCAGGACGTCGGAACAGAATGTCGGTCGCGGCTAAAACACTTCTTCGATCGCTGTGCCGTCGTGGGCAAGGAAGACCGGGCGGTTCGACGGCGTGTAGATCGGCTTCGAGCGGTCGAGCCCGAGCTTCTCGTAAATCGTCGCCGCGTAGTCGTCGGGAGTGGTTGGTCGGCTTGTGACGTAGCCGCCGTCCTGATCGGACGATCCGAGAATCTGGCCACCCGGCACTCCGGCCCCGGCCAGCGCGATCGAATACGCATTCACCCAGTGATCGCGTCCCTGAAAGCGGTTCAACCTGGGAGTCCGGCCAAACTCGCTGACGAATGCCACCAGCGTGTCTTCCAGCAGGCCGCGTTCGTCCATGTCGGCGATCAGCGCGGAGAATGCCTGGTCTGTCGATCCCATCATGACCCAGTGCGCGATTCCGTAGCGGCCTTCGCCACCAGCTCCATTGCGAACCGTACCGCACGAGCCTTTGTTGTAGATGTAGTCGTGGTGGTCCCAGTTCATGTTGAAACCGCCGGGCGTGTCTTTGGTCTCGGGCTCCCGAACATCGACAGTTACAAAGCGCACGCCGCGCTCGATCAGACGTCGCCCCAGCAGGTAACACTGTCCGCGATGACCTCGACCGTACCGGTCGCGAGTTCCTTCGCTTTCGTCATTGAGCTGAAATGCCTTCTGCGTCAGCGGGTTGGTCAGCAGATCGGCAGCCTGGCCCGAGAGGTCTGTGAAGGTGCGAACGGCGTCCTGCTTCGACGGTGCGACGCCCACGTTGAGGTTGCTGAGCAGGTCTCGCCGATCCTGAAACCGCTGCCGGTTGATGCCCGCCAGCAGCCCGAGATCGTTGACCTTCCACGATGGATCAGACAGGTCCCGTCCGCCGGTTTTGAAGACCTTGGCGCTGGCCGGGAGAAACCCGACGCGAGCTTCCTTGGCCTGTTCCGAGTTCCCCGGCACCATGATGTACGGCGGCAGATAACGGCACTCCGAGCCCATGCGGTGAGCGACGATCGACCCGATGTCGGGCATCTCCAGCGGCCCACCCGGTATGGCACCAGACAGTGCGTACTGCGTGCCTGTCGGATGGCCGTTCGCCCCGGACCTGGTGTGATGCATTCCGCGAATCACCGTCAGCCGGTCCGCCACTCTGGCGGTTCTGGAAAGCAGTGAGGTGAACTGCACTCCGGGGACGACGGTTGAGATCGGCTTGAAGGGACTGCGGTGTTCGACGGTCGCTTCCGGCTTCGGATCCCACGTATCCATGTGCGATAAGCCGCCCTGTTCCAGGATCACCAGAACATTCTTCGCCTGGGCGGCTCGACCGGAAGACTCGGCTGTCCGCGCCAGAATCGCCTGCTGAAGCGAGAGGCCACCGGCCAGGCCGATGCCCAGAAAACTGCGTCGCTGAAATTGCTGCATGAGTCCATGTGGGAAAAGACGGAGTAGAGCAGGTGGGATTCCACTCTATCCCAACTCGTCAACGCGATGCTACTTCGGTCAACGACTGAGCCGGCAGCAAACTCAACAATCGCCGACGGCGCAGAAGGCAGGGACGGCTCCTGTCCAGGTTCGCCCTGGAAGCGATGGTCGACGCTTCCGTAGTGGACTTCGCCAGAAGTCCCCGTGTGGCCTGTTCCGTAGTGGACTTCGCCGGAAGTCCCCGTATGGCCTGTTCCGTAGTGGCCGGTGGTGAGGAACTTCTGGCGAAGCCCACGACGACAGTTCATGCCAGGACGTTGCCGACTGCTGGCGGAGACGTCTACCGGGCAATCGCCGGACTGGTCGCCAGCGACTCGATCGGTACTGTGGTCAGGCCGCACTCTTCCTTGCCGACGGAGTAGACGACGTACAGCCTGCCATCGTGTTCGTAGCCGTAGGGGTAGGACCACTGCTTCGACTTCGCTCGCCCAGGAAATCGCGGAGCATCGGATTTGCCGTGCCGAATTCGCCACATCGACGACAGGGTGCTCTCGCCAGGCCGACTGACCGAGACGACCAGTGTGTCGCGATTCTTCAGATTGGAGACGAGGTACAACTGCCCGGTGCTCAGCTTGCCGAGGTACGCCTTCGCCCGCGGCATGGGCAGGTCGCTCGCACTGGCCGTTGTCCAACTGCGGCCCGCATCATCGCTGGAGGAAACCCAGGCAACTCCGCCGCCGCCTCGAATGACCGCGGTGACGTGATCACCGTCAGCCCACACGGTGGTTTCGGCGAAACTCGGCTTCAGCCGACGGTCATACGGAATCAGAACTGAATCCCATTTCGTCAGATCGTCGCCATGACTGATGGCGACAACCGGCAGGCCGTCTTTGTCCTGGCCGCCGGTGATGAAGTTGCCATTCGACATGCGGACGGGTTCGTCGTACGGCCAGCAGTTCTGCATCACAATGCCGCGCGACGTCCAGCGACCGGTTTGCTCGTCGAGGACGAACGCTTCTGCCTGCAGACCGGGGAAGCGACGGCCTGGCGTGCCGACACCGAACCGCGCGCAAATCGTCCACACTTCGCCCTCGTGAACGAACAGCACGCCGTGGCTGTGACGTTCTGCACCGTCGAAGCCCGGCCCGATGACTTCGAGGGCTGACCAGGAGCGACCACCGTCCGTCGAACGTTTCCCCTGCAGCGTCTCGTGCGGACCGTTCTCGTTGGTCGGGCTGTTGGCCCAGTTGGCGTACATCACCCCGTTGTGCTCGACGATCGCCGCACCATGCAGAAACCGATAGCCATCTTCCGTCGGACGGTGAATCGTGCTGTGCTCAATCCCAGCAGCAAACGGAATCTGCTCGACATCCGATGGAATCGGTGCCCCCGTCCACAACGTGACAGGTCGAGGCGGCTCGGGAACCTGGTGCGTTGCCGTCACCGGTCGATAAGCCGCCGCCATCGTGTTCGCGTCGAGCGGTCGATCGAACAGCCGCACCTCGTCGATCGCGCCGACAAGGTTCTGCCAGATGTGGCCGTTGTCATCGACGCCTCCAAATGTCAGCGGAGCCGCGGTTTGTGGGACCGGACGCGTCAGCTCCACCTGCCCGGCCCGCTTCCCGTTGACCCACAGTTCTGCACTCCCCGGGCGAACCACAACACCGATCAGATGCCAGTGTCCCGGTTTGGGTGGCGTTGAGCAGTCGGCTGTCACCCAGCCTTTCTGGTACACGAAGAGGCGGAATCGATTGTCCTTATCAATCATCACGCCCCATTGGCGCTCGTTGAGTGTGTACCGATTCTTCGCGGCGATCATCTGCTGCTCGTCGCTGAGCAGATACGGATTCACCCAGGCGGTCAGCGTGAAACCGGAGTCTCCACTGGTGAGATCGACCGAGCCTCTGACCTTGAGCAGAGAGTCGCCATCAAAAACGACGCTGGTTCGGTCCGCACCGGGAGCCTTGCCGATGTTTCCGTGCACGCGGAACTCCGACGAGTCGACCGCGTCGAGTGACCAGACGCGGTCGTCCGCGGACGCACCGGCCACGCACAAACAGAACACGACCGCAGAAGCCGCGGCCAGGCGAAGACCGGAAACGTTGAGCATGAGCATCGACCCGTTTCTACATCAACGAACGGCAGTCTGGGTTCTACTTGATGTCCCGGATGCGGATGTCTTTGAAGTCGACCCACATCGGAGCGCCGGCGTGAAGCTGCAGCGCCAGAACGCCATCAGTCCGTGCCCACTCAGGATGATTGTCGGTGCAGTCGAGAATCAGGCGTCCGTTGAGGTAATGCCGGATGTTGTGGCCTTTGGCGACGATGACGACGTTGTTCCAGTCGTCGACCTTAAACAGGTCCGCGTACTCGTCAGCAGAAATCAGCGAGTCGACGATCTTCTGCTTTCCGTCCTCGCCCCAGACCGCCTTCTGGCCGACCAGGCACATGCGACCGCGTTTGCCACCTTCTTCATAAATGAAGCCGGCCACGCTCGGCAGCTTGTTCGAATTCCGAATCTCGTGCTGATACCCGCGAACGACCCACTTGTTGCGCGGCTTCCCGTCGGTGATGTGTGTTGAGCGGTACTGGATTCCGGAATTGTTCTGGCTGGAAACGCGGAACGAGAGACGCAGTTCGAAGTCGGCAGTCCGACCGTCTTTCCAGATCAGAAACGTATTTCCGTTGGCCCGATTCTCATCGGTCGTCTCACCGTGAATCACGCCGTCGACAACTGACCAGAGTCGCGAGTCTCCATCCCAGCCGGTCAAATCCTTGCCGTTGAAGATCGTCCGCATTCCCTCGGATTCAGCGGGAGCCTGCTTTGCGGCATCGTCGGCGAGGACGCTGGAGCAGGTCGAAAAAGAAACGATCAGTGCGAGAGCGTGATGAAATTTCATAGTTGGTTCGAAACCTTTCGTTGTCAGCGTGCGAGCGTCTTTAATGGTCGAGTCAATCCTGCCTCATCCCGTTTGGCATTCCGCCGCAAAAAGTTGCGTCGAGCTGGCGCCGTTCTATCGGGAAGCTTCGCGACAGCTTTGTGTTCCGCTCGCGTTTTCGCAAGCAGCGCGACACGGACGGGAATATCCGACAGGCGAGGCCGGAGCTGTCACTCGTGTTCCAGAAGTCCGCGGGCGCTGCGATTCACGTCGGCTTCCCAGCGATCCCCTGCGCGCATGAGCCGCGTGACCTGTTCCGGGTGCCGCTTCGCGATGCTGTGCTGCTCACCGGGGTCGTCGCTCGGGCAGGTTGAACCGCACAGAAATTGGATTGAGGCTACAGCAGACCACAATCACATTGACGAGTTCGTCACGGTCGACCCCACTGTAGTCACACCGTGTTACCGACCTGGTCACACCGTTTGCCGGCCTGCCAGCGTTCGTCTGTTGCGCGGGGGCGATCTGACTCGGTTGGTCTTTGAGTCTGGGCGGTGACGGTCGACGGTGATTGGGAACGGTCTCTTGCGTTAGACTGCGGGGCCTTGTCGTCGATTGATCGCTCGTCCCTCGATTGGCCAATGGTGAGTTCCACGTTGGAATTCGACCATGGCCCTCGGCACGCGAGTCGTCAGAAAGAATGATCTCATGAAACACTTTCCGCGACGCACCTTTCTTCGATCGGCCGGAGTCGCTCTTGCTCTGCCGATGCTGGATGCCATGTCTCCTGCCTGGGGAAAGTCGGAAGCAGAGCGACCGCCGCGGCGGATGGTCAATATCCAGACCAACCAGGGCATCATGCCGCACTTCTTCTTTCCGGAGACGGCGGGTCGGAATTTCGAAGCGACCGATTATCTCAACCGACTGGCAGACCATCGCGATCAACTGACGATCTTCTCTGGCGTCAGCCATCCGGGTGTGGACGGAGGCCATGCCGCGGACAAATGTTTTCTGACCGGCACTCCTCATCCAGCGCGCGGCGGCTTCCGCAATGACGTTTCGCTCGACCAGTTTGCGGCGGAGCATGTCGGATCCGAGACTCGCTTTCCGTCACTGACGCTGGCGGTGACCAATGAACCGTTCACGCTCAGCTTCACGCGGAGTGGTGCGCCGATTCCCGCCGAGAACAGTCCGAACCGGCTCTTCAAAAACCTGTTTCTGCAGGGGAATCCGGGCGAAGTCGAGAACAGAATCGAGTCGCTGAAGCAGGGCCGCAGTATGCTCGATTTTCTTTCCGCACAGTCGGCGCGGCTGAATCGGTCGCTCGGTCGCGAAGATCGCCGGCGACTGGATCAGTATTTCACGTCGGTCCGTGAACTGGAGCGGCGAATGCAGGCGTCCGAACAGTGGCAGTACCGACCGAAGCCGCAGGTCGACGCGAAAGCTCCTGACGATAACACCGATCAGATGGCGTTCGTCGACCGCTCGAAAACAATGTTCGACCTCGTGCGACTGGCTCTGCAGACAGACTCCACCCGAATTGTGTCGCTGATCATCAACACGACCGTCATTCACAGCCTGACGCATCATGGTTATCGCGACGACGTGATGGCTCAGTTGAAAGCGCACGAGACGGGTCAGTTCGATGCGCTGAACGAATTCCTGACGAGTCTCCGGCAGACAGCGGAAGCGGATTCCACGCTGCTCGACCGCACGATGGTGCTGTACGGAACGAGCATGGGCAACGCGAACTCGCACAACAATCAGAACCTCCCCGTGCTGCTGGCCGGAGGCGGGTTCAGACACGGTCAGCATCTGGTCTTCGACTCGAAGAACAATGCGCCACTGGCCAACGTTTTTGTCAGCATGCTGCAGCGAATGGGAATCGAAACGGATTCGTTCGCCACGTCGACCGGCACGCTGACCGGGCTGGAACCCGCGTAACAACGAATCGCCACTGCTGCGTTGCCGCTGTCACCCGACGGCAGCACGCGTCACTTCAGACACTTTTCCGCTCAGGCGAGCGCTGCCGCATGATGAAACATCGATTCTGGTTCTCCGCCGCGCTGCTTGTCTGGGCGAGTGTCTTTTTCGGGGCGCGTCACGCCGTCGGTGCCGACTTCTTCGAAACGCACTGTGTCGACTGCCACAACGCAGCGACGACCGAGGGCGGACTGAACCTCCACGACCTGTCGCGTAACATCGGAGATCGGTCGGCATTCAGAAAATGGGTCAGGATTCATGACCGCATTCAGTCCGGGGAGATGCCGCCGCCGGGGCAGCCGCAACCGACGGAGCAGGAACGTGCCCGAGTCATCGGCTCACTGCGGCAGTTGCTGATTCAAACGGAGTCGCGTCTGACGGAGCCGGACCAGACGCGCGTCCGTCGTCTGACGCGCGTCGAATACGAGAACACGATCCGCGACCTGTTCGGAATGCGGCTGCAGCTTCAGGAACGACTTCCCGGCGACGGCAAGGTTCACGGCTTTGATCGCAACAGCGACGCTCTGGCCATTTCGCATGTGCACCTCGCGAAGTATGTCGAAGCCGCCGACCATGTTCTCGACTTTGCAATCTGCACTCAGCCGAAGCCACCACAGGCCGAGACCTACCGGATTTCTCCAGCTGAAGACGGCGGCGTTTCGCTGCTGGCGGCGTTCAACGGCGGAGCGGTCTTTCTGCGCGACAAGCAGCCGGATCCGCAGCACCCGCCCGTCGTGGAAGGCATTCAGCATGTCGACCGCGGGGCTCACAAGATTCTGGGGATGTATGAGGACGCGGAAAGTGTCGGCATCCATCGGCACGAGGACTCGTCATTCATGCCGCGCTTCCAGGCGTTCTCGGCCATCTACCCCGGTCGCTATCGCGTCAGAACTTCGCTGTGGAGCTACACCTGGGATCAGGGTGAAGTGAAGCCGGCCCGCGGAACAGAAGCCGCACGCTTCACGATGATTCAGCTCAAGGGCAACGGCCGGCACAACGGACACCCCAGCTATCTCATCGGTTATTTCGACGCCCCGTCCATCGATTCGCAGGTTCACGAATTCGAGTGGTGGTTCAATCCCAAAGACTGCCTGGGCTTCAACGTCGCTCTGGCACCGGTCCATATTTACCACCAGTACAAGCGGGATCTGAATTCGTTCACGGGGCCGGGCATCGCGTGTGACTATGTCGAAGTCGAAGGCCCGCTCTACGATCAGTGGCCACCGAAGGCACACCGCGAACTGTTTGGTGATCTGCCGCTCATCGAGTTCGATGCGAATTCTCAAGCGGTCACGTTTCCCGAACGCGAACGACCGAAGCAGCAGATCACCGGCGCGAAGAACCGGCAGCAGGAATACCAGGGCGACTGGACCGTCCATAGCCAGGCCCCCGCCGCCGACGCCCGCCGGTTACTGGCTGCGTTCCTGCCGAAGGCGTTCCGGCGGCCGGTGCCTGACGAACTGGTCGAATCCTATGTCGACCTTGCGAAGCAGCGGCTGGCGGCGGGCGACTGTTTCGAACTGGCGATGCGGTATGCCTACCGCGCGGCTCTGTGCTCGCCCGACTTTCTGTACCACATCGAGCCTTCTGACCGTGACGACATCGACGAGTTCTCTCTGGCGAACCGGCTGTCCTACTTCCTCTGGAATTCGCTGCCGGATGCCGAGCTGACGCAACTGGCGATGGCCGGAACTCTTCATCAGCCAGAGGTGCTGAGAGCCCAGGTCGAACGGTTGCTGCGCCACGAAAAGTCAAATCGCTTCGTGCGCGACTTCTGCCGCCAGTGGCTGAGGCTGGAAGACATCGCGGCCAACGACGCCGATCCGAAGCTTTATCCTGAAGCGAGCACTTACATGCAGAACTCGATGGTTGCCGAGACCGAAGCGTATTTCCGGGAACTGCTCGATGCCGATCTCGACGCGACCCACCTGATCGATTCCGACTTCGCGATGCTCAACGAGAAGCTCGCTGTTCACTATGGAATCGCCGGTGTGTCGGGATCGCAGGTCCGCAAAGTCAAGCTTCCACCCGACAGCCCGCGCGGCGGCCTGCTCACTCAAGCGTCGATCCTCAAGGTCACCGCCAATGGGACAACAACGTCGCCCGTGCCGCGCGGAGCCTTCGTCATGGAACGTCTGCTGGGACAGCCTGTTGATCCGCCGCCCGAAGACGTTCCGGCAATTGATCCAGACGTTCGCGGCGCGACGACGATCCGCGAGCAGCTCACCAGACATCGCGCCGATCCGGCGTGCGCGGGGTGTCACGCAAAGCTCGACCCGGCCGGATTCGCCCTGGAGAGCTTCGACGTTCTCGGCGGATTCCGTGAGCGTTATCGAACGATGGAAGGCGACAACGCCCCGCCGGAACGCATCCTGCTCGACCCGCATCTGCGCGTCAGTTTCAAACTCGGGCCGAACGTCGATCCGTCTTATCGTCTTGCCGATGGCCGTGAGTTTGCCGACGTTCAGGGGTTGAAACGCCACCTCGTCGCTGACCCTCAGCTCCTTGCCACAAACGTTGCCCGCCAGCTGGCGATTTACGCGGTCAGCCGCGAACTCGGATTTCGAGACCGCGACGCGATCACGCAGATCGTCGCCGATGCAGGCACCGGAGGCATCCGGAGCATCATCCACCAACTTGTCCAGAACGAACTGTTTCATACACGATGAGCAACCAACGCATTCATCTCTGCAGAGCTGCTTCCCGTCGCGCCGCGTTCGGTGGCGTCACCCGTCGCCTGGCAATCGCCGCGGCGCTGGGCGCTCTGCTGACTGCGGTCTCTGCCGACGTCCTTCGCGGACAGGACGCACCTGATCCGGAAGAGGCGACGTTCCGGATCCTCGGCCTGTTCATGAAGGTGCGCGTCGAGGCCTTTGAAAAAGCCGCGGCAGCGATCGACGATCTTCAAGTCGTCCGCGTCGATTACGACGCCGGCGAAGCGACGCTGCGGCTCAGCGGACCGCTCCGGCTGCAGAAAGGCGACCGCGACAGGCAACTGCGAGCTTTGAATGAGCGGGTTCGCATCGGGACTCGTGGTGCGTTCGAGCTGGCAGCACCTCAGGCGAAACTTCTGTCCAAACGGACCAAAGTTGAAATTGCCATCAAGGGACATGATTGTCTCGGCTGTTCTTTCGGAGCGTACCGCGCGATTTACCAACTCAAGGGCGTGTATCGCGTCACCGCAGACTTCGGCGAGGGCCAGGTCATTGCCTGGATTGATCCGCAGGTCACCGACCGGGATACGCTGCAAGCCGAGCTGGAGAAGAAGAAGGTTGTGCTGCGCGGCGACGATTGAACACAGTTCGGCTTGAGCATGCGGAGCGTTCGTTGTCTCGTCGCTCGATCGCTGAGTTCAATTCCACGGTGAAGGGCGGCCCGGCAGATTCGCGTGTCGGGTCAGGCAGCTTTTTGCCAGGCCGGCAACTTTCAGCAGGCACCAGCGAGTCGGGCGGAGCATCAGCGTCCGCAGCGCAGAACACTGCCATCAATTTCGTAATTCGATCAAGGGAGCAGACAAGTGAGTGACCGAATCATTATGCGTACGGGCGAATCTCTGGTTGCCGGGGGGCCTCCGTTTACAGCGGCCGAGCCGGAAGTCGTCATCGGGGAACTGGACGGCCCGGTCGGTACGGCGATCGCCACGTTGACCGGCGACCAGGCTGCGGGACACTCGAAAGTGTTCGCCATCCTGGACACCGACATTCAGGTGCGGCCCGTGACGCTGATGGTCAGCAAGGTCACCGTGAAGAGCAGTGCCTACACGAACATTCTGATGGGAACCGTGCAGGCCGCGATTGCCAACGGGGTCCTCGATGCGGTCCGGGCTGGCGATATCCCCAAAGACAAGGCCAACGATCTGGGAATCGTCTGTTCGGTGTGGCTCAATCCCGGCGCGGCGACGGACGAAAATCTCGATCACAAAGCGCTGTTCGAGATCCACCGCAAAGCCATGGCCCAGGCGATTCACAAGGCGATGTGCAACGAGCCGTCAATCGACTGGCTGCTGGAGAATCAGGACAAGATCACTCACAAGTACTACCAGCGCGGCCTTGAGGGGAAGCTGTAACAGCGGTCAGCCTGTGATGCGGGAACGACCAGGTTCCCGCATCACAGGCTCACACGCGGTTCTTGTACCGCTCGCTGGCCTTCAGGAGCAGGTCGTTCTCCTGAGGCGTGAGGCTGTCACGGCCGGAGCGGTTGATCTTCTCAAGAATCCGATCGACTTCCTTCTCGAGCTGGTCCGGAGCTGGCGGCTCGTACAGGCGGACGTCCTTCTGGTCGGCACTGCGGGCGGGCTTCTTCGGACGGCTGGCGAGCTTCGATTTGAGCCAGCCGCCGATGCCGCCTGAACGCCGACCGTAGGTCGGACCGCCTGTCAGGCGTCGCCCGGACTGAAAGTAAAGGTAGCCGAACGCGGCTCCGCTGAGGTGGGCCAGTGCAGCAATGCCCGAACCTCCGGCCAGCACGCGCCACACGTCGAGGCCGACGTAGCCTAGCGCGAGCCAACGCAGCTCAAACGCAAACGGGATAAACAGAAACTGCACCATCGTCCGGGGAAAGTGCATCGTGGTCAGGATCAGCACTCCCATGACACCGCCGGACGCGCCGATGACGGATGGGTTCAAGCCGGCAAAGTGCTGAGCGACCACTTCGACCACACCGCTGACGGCGACTGTCGCGACGAAGAAGGCGAGAGTTTCTTTGGCCCCGTAGATCACTTCGATGGTCCGTCCGAAGATCCACAGACCGAACATGTTGAAGAAGATGTGGGCCAGACCGTTGGTGCTGTGACAGAATCCGTAAGTGACGACTCGCCAAAGCTGAAAGTTCGTCAGACCTTCCCAGTTGAGGTCCAGCCAGCCGGTCAGCCCGCGTGAGAACTCAAGACCCGCCGGCCCCAGCCGTGCCCGTTCGCCGGGGAACAGGTTCTGGAGGAAGAACACAACGACACAGGCGATGATGATTCGTTTGATCGCCCAGGCGTCTGACGCGGTCGGTCCGCCACCGAATCCGCCTCCTGAATAGTGGCCGCCGGGCGGCTCATCGCGGATGTAGTCGCGATTGTGAATTCCCATTCCGGAACTCCGTTGTGGAAAGGGCCAATGCTGGCTGATGGCGGAAACTGATGCGCAGACGGGATTCTCGCTGCCGGCAGACGAAACGCCAACAGGATTCTACGTTTTGAATCCGTTGAGTCGCGGGGGCGGATTCGGTCGGCCAGACGCGGAGCCTTCTGGTCCGAGCCTACTCACCGACGCCTGATGACGATGCGCCGGCGGTCGCCTCGCCCGAGGGCAGCGTACCTGCGAGGGCCTCGTTGGCGGCCTTCAGCTTGAGGATCTCGTTGTAGGAAGCTTCGATCTGATGCCGCAGATCGTCGACTTCGGCCTGAAGCTCGTTACGAGATTCGTCGGTATCCTCGATCGCTTTCACCAGCCCGTCGATGACGAACTGCGGCAGTGCTCCGCGTTCGTTCTGCAGGTTTGGATCGCCGTGCAGCTCATTGTTGCGATACGTGAGGTGCTCGTTGGCGATATTGACTTCTTTCTGGCGGACCGCGAGGAGTGCCTGCTCGGCCTCCAGAAGTTCATTCTTGCGAACCAGCAGCTGCTGCAGATGGAGGACGGATTCCGGTCCGACACTTGGGATGCTGCCGTAGACGCGACCCGCGGCCTGGCCGACGAGCTGCTGCCAGTTGGCGCGGTCTGAAGCCCGCAGCGGAAAATCGGCGACCGCGTTCGTCTGGTCGGCGAAGACTTCGCTCACAGTAAACGGACCGAGATACACGGACTGCCCGTCGGCACCGGCGGTGAAGACATGGACCCGCTTGCCCGCCTGCAGTCCGGACGTCTGTCCGAGATTCCGGATCGCGATCTCGCCAGGATTGCCGGGAACGATTGGCAGGTTGCTGCCATACAGCGGCGTCCAGCCGTGAATGGCCTGCGTGTAATCGCTCTGAGCGCGGCGCAGATTGACGCGTGCTTCTTCGAGGGGCGTGATCGACGCTTCGTAGGCTGTGCGGTTCTTTTCGAGCTGAGCCGTCGCAGCATTCCGTTTCGCCAGAACCTGCGTTGACAAGTAGACGCCACCAAGAGCCAGCAGCACGGTGAACCAGGCGAGAACTTTTCCGAGCGTATGCATCGCGGAGCCTCGAAGCGGCAATGGGAACTGAGCAGTGAGAGGGGCTGCCGGGCGGCAATTCTGCCCGATTCGTCGGGAGAAATCGCCAATCTGGAATCCAGCGCTTCAGTGTAACGGGCGATCTTACGACCGCTTTCTGAGGACCGTCAACCAGTTTCGATTTCAGGGAATTCGCGCAGTTCTGGCAGGTTGCTGGGGTCGAACCGGTGCCGCAACCTGTTTCACCTTCAACGGATGTGACGACTGAGCAGCCTCCCCGCCGCGTGGGAACTCCGGCTCGCTGACTCAAGCCGGCGGCCCGGTTCAGGCCATATTGACCGGTTTTACAGATCGCACCTATTCTGCGAAATCACTCTCCGGCCAATGTCGCCCGTTCTCCTCTGCGATCGGCCAGTTCATCTCTCGTCGCGTCCGCGACAACATCCCGCCTCTGACATCGGATGCCGAAAATGGCTCTCGTCACTCGCGCGCCCGCTCGACTTCTCCGCCTGACCTGCGTCCTGCCCGTCGCATTCGCCCTGTTGCTGGCGACCGGGCTGACCGGCTGCAGCAGTCTCGGGCTCGATTCGCTGGGCTGGAATCTGCTCAGTTCGAAGGCCGATGAGGATGACGATGCGGCCTCGGACACAGACAGTTTTGACGATGATTTCGAGACGAAGATCGAAGTCCCGATGGTCGGAGATTATACGACGTTCACCGGTCTGCACCGCGTTGTGCTGGAAGGCGTCGGACTGGTTGTTGGTTTGAACGGAACCGGTGGCGATCCGCCGCCCAGCCCGGAACGCGAAGCGCTGCTCGACGATATGCGGCGCCGCAACGTGAAGAACGCGAAGGAAATCCTGCGGTCTCCGAATACGGCTCTGGTTGTGGTGCGAGCGTACCTGCCGCCGCTGGCCAGGAAAGGCGACCGCTTTGACATCCAGGTGCGAATTCCCGGCGATGACGGAGCGACCAGCCTGAATGGCGGACGACTGTTTGAAACCATCCTGTCGGAAACCGCGATCGTGCCGGGACGCGGGCGTCTGAAGGGGCACGTTGTGGCCAAGGCCAAGGGCCCGGTTCTGGTGGCTCCAGGCGGAACGGATACTGAGGATCGGGCCGGTGTCCTGAAACGCGGCAAGGTGCTGGGCGGCGGAGTTTCGCTCATTGAGCGTGACATGGCTCTGTATGTGAAGTCCGACTTTCGCACGTATCGCAACGTGACTCGCCTCGCCGATCGCATTGGCCTGCGGTTCTCGGCCTATGACCGCGTCGGTGTCAAAGAGCCAATGGCCCGAGCACAGACCGATCAGCGAATCGTCCTGAAGGTGCATCCGAATTACCGCGAAGACTATCCGCGCTACATGCGGGTGATTCAGTCGATTGCGTTTCGCGAATCGGCTGTCGCTCAGCGTGTGAGGGTCAAGCGGTTGGAGCGCCAACTGCAGGATCCGGCGACCGCCGAGAAGGCGGCCATTCAGCTCGAAGCGATCGGTGAAAAAGGAATCCCGGTTCTGAAGACCGGTCTGAAGTCGCCTGACCTGGAATGTCGGTTCCACTCGGCCGTGGCTCTCGCCTATCTCAACGAATCGGACGGCATTGAGACGCTGCACGAAGCTGCTTTGAAGGAGCGGGCGTTTCGCGTTTACGCCTTCGCGGCGCTGTCAATCATCGACGATCCGCAGGCTCATCTGGCGTTGCGGGATCTGATGCATGTGCATGTGGACGATGACGGCACGACGTACGACAGTGCGGAGACGCGGTACGGAGCGTTCCGGGCGTTGTGGACGCTGGACGAGGACGACCCGTTCATTGCAGGAACGAAACTGCGTGACGAGTTCTGGCTGCACCCGCTGGAAACTCAAGGCGAACCGATGGTGCACATCACTGTCCGCAAGCGTCCCGAAGTTGTGCTCTTCGACCGGGATCAGAAATTCAACACGCCGATGACGATTCGTGTCGGTCGATTGCTGGTGACGGCGCGAGCGAACAGCGACACGGTCTCGGTCAGCCGCTTCACTCCGTACGGTGATGAAGACGAGCAGAAGAAGGTCGTGTCGCTGCGGATTGAGGAGGTCGTGACAGCGGCGGCCGAGCTGGGCGCGTCGTACCCGGATGTCGCTCAGCTGCTGATTCAGGCCGACGCCCAGGGCAACCTGCCGGGACGATTCGAGATCGACGCGCTGCCTCAGGCCGGGCGGACTTATGTGCGAAACGGCAGTCGTTCGCGAGTCGGACGTTCGGCCTTCACGCCCAACATGTTTGACCGGGTCGACGATGAAGGCGACGACTTCAAAGGGACGTCTGATACAGGCGAGCGGTCGGACGACGAAGACGAACCCGACGAGTTCGCTGACGACGATGAGGTGAACGATTACGCGGCTCGCCGAGCGGCTGTGCTGGCCGAGGCCAACGGTGACCGGGCACCGGAAGAAGAGAAGAGTCGCTGGTCCCCACTGGGCTGGTTGAAAAAGGATGATTCGCCAGCGGACGAGAACTCAGAACCGGATGACCTGCGAGTTGAATGACGCTCAGTTGCGCGACACTGAGTTGCACGACGCTGAGTTGAATGACCGGGAGTCGCGCGAGCCGCTGGCGATTGCCGGCAACGAACAGAAATGGATTTGTCTGACGAGCCGTGGGTGCAAGCCCGCGGTTTCGTCGCGTTAAGCCCCCTCAGGAATCCCGCCCGTCGATGCTGAAGTCGCTGGAACTTTTCGGCTTCAAGAGCTTTGCCGACCGGACGCGGTTCGACTTCTCGCACGGCATCACGTGCGTCGTCGGCCCGAACGGTAGCGGTAAGAGCAACGTCGTTGACGCAATGAAGTGGATTCTTGGCGACCAGAGCCCCAAGAGCCTGCGCGGCAAGGAGATGACCGACGTTATCTTCAACGGTTCGTCCGGTCGGAAGGCGAGCGCGTTTGCCGAGGCGAGCCTCACGTTCGACAACTCGCAGAACCTGTTGCCGATCGAGACTGACGAGGTCACGATCGGCCGGCGGCTGTGGCGGAACGGCGACTCCGAGTACCTGATCAATGGTGCGACGGCCCGGCTGAAGGACATTCGCGACGCGTTCATGGGCACCGGCGCCGGCACGTCGGCCTATAGCATCATCGAGCAGGGACGCGTCGGGCAGATTCTGCAGTCGAACCCCGCCGCTCGCCGGATCATTTTTGAAGAGGCCGCTGGCGTCAGTCGCTTCAAATCGAAGAAGACCGAAGCGCTGCGGAAGCTGGAACGCGTCAGCCAGAACCTCGTCCGCCTGCAGGACATTGTCGATCAGCTCGAATCGCAGTTGAACTCGACACGGAATCAGGCCGTCAAAGCGTCAAAGTTTCGAGACGTCGAACAGGAACTGCGGCTTGCGTGGTTCGGGTTCGCGGCCGACGACTATGCCTGGCTGGCCGATCGGCAGGTGAAGGTCGAGGCAAAGCTGGCAGAAACAAACGCGGCGCTCGACGATCTCGCCGGGCAGCAGCAGGCGATTGACGAGCGGCTCGCGTCATTCGATAGCGAACTCGGCAAGGTCGATGATCAGTTGCGCGAGGCCGAGCGTGCGTCGGCCGCGACACGCGAAGCCGCCGTCAGTCTCGAATCGACGATCCGGCACGAAACGGCACGGCTGCGGGAAACGGAAACGGAACTTGTCCGGCTGCGACGCCAGCACTCGGGAACGCTGGGCCGTCTCGCGCAGGTGGATCGCGAGCGGGCGGCTGCCCAGCGGGAACTCGAACAGTTCAACGAGAACTTCGCGTCGCAGCAGCAGGCCGTCGATCAGCACGAGACACGGATTTCCGAGCTGAAGTCGGCGTTCGACAGCAACAAAGCGCAGATCGATCAGGCTCAGAAGTCGCGAACCGAGCTGACGGCGGAGGCTTCGCAGATCCGCCAGAAGATCGCGCTGCTCGAAGCGCAGATTCGTTCTCTGGAAGAAGCTCGCGATCAGCATCAGGACGACCTGACGCGGCTGACGGATGAACTGGAGTCCGCAAACACCCAACTCGAAGGCCGGCAGCAGGCTGTCGAGGACGCTCTGGAACGGGCCGCCACGATTTCCGAACTCTGGGCACAGAAACGCGGCGAGAAACAGCAGCTGACGACAACGCAGGACGAGACTCGCAAGCGACTCGTCGAACTGCGCGAACGCCGCAGCGCGACGCAGGCGCGACTGGCCGTGCTGGAAGATCTCGAACAGCGACAGGAAGGCATCGGCATTGGCGTTCGCGAGATCCTGAAGCGGGCCCGGACATCGGATTACCCGCCGTGGAGCCATATTGTCGGCAGCGTTGCGGACCTGCTCGATGTTGAACTCGAAAACGCCGCGCTGATGGAAGTTGCGCTGGGTTCGCGGGCACAGCTCATTGTGATGGACGATTTGCAGCCGCTGATTGAGTACCTCAACCGGGGCGAAGCGCGGATCGATGGCCGCGTCGGTTTTCTGGGGCTGAGCGGCGATGAGGGGCAGGCCGAAGCTGCTGCGGACCTCGCGCAGCATCCCAGCGTGGTCTGCCGTGCCGACGAACTTCTGGCGGCATCGTGTCCGCATCGCGCTCTGGCAGCGCGACTGCTCGCGTCGACCTGGATCGTCGTTGATCTCGACGCCGCGCGCGAACTTGCCTCGGGTGACGGCTGTGGCCAGCGGTTTGTCACGCTGCAGGGAGAGCTGGTCGAACCGGAGGGCGCGGTTTACACCGGCAGCGTGCGTGGCGAGTCGGCGGTCCTGTCGCGCAAGAACGAACTGCGACGATTGAAGAACGACGTCATCCGTCTTGATCAGTCGGTCGCGTCGAGTGAATCTCACCTGCAGACGATTGCCGGCCAGCTCAAGGCGATCCAGGAGCAGCTGGCCGAAACCGCCGAGCAGCGCGACGACGTCAACGACGAGCTGACTCGGTTGCGCGGAGCGGCGGAAGCTCAGCAACTGGTGGTGCGACAACTGTCCGACCAGAAGGCGGCAGCGGAAGCCGGAATCGTCGATGCTCAAACGCAGACGGAAACGGCCCAGGCGGAACTGGCTCAGAGATTCGATTCGCTGTCGGAAGTCGAGGCTCAGCTGCAGGACATCGAGCAGCAGGCGGGACGGCTGGAAGGCGAACTGATCGAATTCGAGCAGGAACGCAATCAGCTCGTCCAGCAGCAGACCGAACAGCGGCTGCAGCTCGCCCGGCAGACTGAGCGGCGTGACAGCCTGACGGAAGCGCTTGATCGTTTGAGTGATGAAGCGACGTCGCAGCATGAACAGGCTGCCGAAATCATTCGACGGTCGACGGCTCTGGCCGAACGGCAGCTGGCGTCGGAACTGGCGATCCTCAATTCGACCTCTGAACTCGCCGAACTGGCACTGCAGTCCGAGTCGAATGTTGACCGCGTCGACGACCTGTCCGCAGAAAAGGACCGACTGCGCGGAGTTCGCGCGTCAATGAGCGACGAGGAAACTCGGCTGCGGCACGAGCGGCGGTCGCTGTCAGAAACGCAACACGCTCAGGAAGTCGAACTGCGCGACGTTCGGCATCGCCTTTCAACGTGCGGAGAACGCATTGAGGAAGAGTACGGAATCTCGATCGACGAAGTCGCCGCGACGGGAGCTTCGGCGTTCCGCGACTTTCTGATCGAGCGCGGGCACCTCGAAGACGACTCCAGCGACGAAGCAGCAGTCGGAGCCGACGCTGACGAACTGGAGGCAGGCGAGCTGGACACGGAGGACCTGTCGGACGAGGGCAACGACTCGGAGATCGAGGACGTCGGTGACGAAGCGGACGCTGACGAAGCAGACGGTGACGAAGCGGACGACGACGAAGCCAGCGGTGAACTTGATCCCGGCTCGGAAGGCGACGACGTCGCGGCGGAAGAATCTGACGTTGAAGACGGTGAAGGTGACGAAGAAGAAGAGGATGGCGACTGGGAGGAGGACGAGGAGGAATGGGACGACGCAGCGGACGACTGGGACGATGACGACGAAGCGGCGGCGGACGCCGCTGCCGAACACGACGAAGAAGCCGGCGCGGAAACGAACGCAGACGCGGCAGCGTCGACGGAGAGCGATGACGTGCCGTTCGCGCTGCAGGAGATCGACGGTGTTCGCTACGAAGATGTCCGCGAGGAACTCGAAGAACGCGTCAATCGGCTGCGTCGCCGGCTCAAGTCGATGGGCAGCGTGAACACGGACAGTCTGGAAACGCTTGATGAACTGGAAGAACGCTTCAACCACTTCAACAGTCAGTTGATGGACCTGACCGAGGCCAGGGCAACGCTGGAAGACATCATCCGCCGTATCAATTCGGAAAGCCGGCGGATGTTCATGGAATCGTTCGAGGCGATCTCGGTCGAGTTCCGTGAACTGTTCCGCAAGCTGTTCGGCGGCGGCGATGGCGAGATCATTCTCGAAGATCCCGACGACGTACTCGACTGCGGCATCGATATCGTCGCGCGTCCGCCCGGCAAGGAACTGCGAAGCATCACGCTACTCAGCGGCGGTGAGAAAACGATGACGGCCGTCGCGCTGCTGCTGGCGATCTTCAAGAGCAACCCCAGCCCGTTCTGCATCCTCGACGAAGTTGACGCGGCTCTCGACGACGCCAACGTCGAGCGTTACGCCGGCGTGATCCACGAGTTCAAACAGATGACACAGTTCATCATGATCAGCCATCGCAAACGAACGATGACCGTCGCCGACCGCATTTTCGGCGTGACGATGGAACAGTCCGGAGTCTCAAAACGCCTGACGGTCAGCTTCGAACAGGTTGGCGAGAATGGCGAGATCATCGCTGGAGGCGGTTCTCAGGCGGCATAGTTCGCGTTCGCAGCCGACGGTTGAGCCCCGATCTATGACACGTTGCCGGCGTCCGTCGTCGAGCGAACGTCAGGAGTATTCGGCTCAAGGTTTCTGGCAGCCGCCACCCAGACGCGAATCTGCGGCATGTGCTCGCTGCGTTGCTGAATCTCCGCCTCGTCAAGACCGGCCAGTTGCTCGATCGACTGAATGCCGGCCTTCAGCAGCGCGGCGGCGTCCGCTTCGTCGATCGGCCGAATGTGACACAGTTGCTCGATGGTTGCCGCCGACTGAGACCAGTCTCGCAGCTTCGGAAATTCACTCGTCAGCTCACGCAGTCGACCATCGGCGAGCGTTGCCAGTTCGTGCAGATCATTGATGCCGATGCGGATTAAACGTTGGGCACTGGTCGCTCCCAGACTCGGAACCAGTTTGAGCTGTCGTTCCCAGGCACGGCGTTGCTGAGCAGCCGCCTTGTCGTCGTGAGTTTCGCGGCTCGGGCCGTCGACTCCGTTTTCGGTGGCGGCAGCCTGATGATCGCGCTGTCCGTCGTGATCCTGCTCCGCAATTGCTGCCGCTGTCGCGACGGATTGAGGTTCCGCTGATGGCCGCTCTGCCGGCAGCTCAGTTCCGGTCGGTTCCTGAGTGTCAGTCGTAACTCTTGCGGACGTTGCTCGCGTGCGCTCAATTTCGCGATCGATCAACTGCAGCCTGCGCTGGACAGCGGTGACTTTCTCCACCAGTTGCTGCGCGGCCTGCGACGAGAACGTCGTTGATTGCTCAATGACGTGCCGCAGTTCGGCGACATGTACGGACAGACGCTCGGCCCGCGGATCGGCGACGTTTCGGAATTCGGAAAGCTGACGGGCGATCCGCTCTTCCGCCTTCTGCACGCTGTCTGCCAGGTTGCTGCGAAGCCGTTCGATATCCGCCTGCAGCGCCGTCTGCTGCGAATCCAGCCGACTGTTCAACGGCGAATCCATCTGGCCGGCAAACCATTCGCGCAACGCGCTGTGGCCTGCCGTCTGCTGAGCCGTCAGCCGTTCGGAGAGTTTCTCGGTTGAACTGCGGATCTCTTCAACAAGCTGCGTTCGGGCCGCCTTCAGTTCTTCGCTGTCCGCAGGAACGCGATCGCGTCCAACGGCGGCCTGGGCTTCGATCAGCGACCGTGTCTCGACTGAGCTTTGAGACAGCGACCGGGCCAGCGCCTCGATTGATTGCTGCACAGCTTCTCGTTGTCGTTCTGCCGTTGCGGTGAGCGATTCAGGAACGCGTTCGATCAGCTTTTCGAGAGTCGCCTGCGACGCCGCGAGCGTCTCGAACCGGGACTGCACCTTAGATTCGGCGACGTCATTGAGGTGGACCAGCCGTCCCTGCAGAGTGCCGGCTGTGGCCGCAAACTCTGCACTCAGCGACGCTTTCACGCTGGCCAGATTCTCCTTGATGGAATCCGCGGTGGCCCGCGCATCGGCGGTGGCGTTCTCCATTGACGCCGGGATCGATTCTTCAACCGTTCGCGTGAGCCGATCGAGTCGTTCGTCGAGACGCTCCATGATGTTTTTCAGCGTGTCGACTCGAGCGACTCGTTCCCGCTCGCGTTCCGCATTGGCGGCTTCCTGCTGGGAACGCAGCCATTCCTGTTTCTCGACGATGGCCGCCTCCTGCTTCCCGAACCCCGTACCCATTGATGCCAGCAGGCCAGTGGCATGGTTCTTCAGCGTGTACCACCCCGCGCCGCCAAGCCCCAGTAGCATGAAGAGATCTGAGACGACGGGGATCGTGACATTGCTGGCACTGGAGGCCGCCTTCTCACGCTGCTCCCGTTCATGGGCCAGCTGCTCATCAAGGTCCTGCTGGCGAGTGCGCTGTGTGACCAGTTGCGTGCTGGCGTCCTCATAAGCGGAACTGGCTGCTGTGAGTTCTTCCCGCAGCCGTTCGATCTCGTCCGACTTTCCCTGCGCTTCGGTCTGAAGCCGGGCAAGTTCAATCCGCGCGCTTTCGGATTCAGAACGAGCCTCGTCGCTGGCAGCCACCAGCGTTTCATGTCGAGCCGTCAAGGAATCCAGAGCGGTCTGCAATCGGTCGGACGTTTCCTGAGCAGTGGTCAGCGATCGCTGCGTGTCTTTCAGCAGTTCACTCGTCTCCTGGTGACGGGTTTCGATGTCGGACAGTCGCTCAATCTCTTTCGTTGCCCGGTCGCGTTCGGCCATCAATTGCCGCAGCGTTGTCTCGATCGTGAGCAGACGCCGGTTGTGAGCCTGTCGCGTCGCGTCGCACACCTCGCGGACGGAATCCAGAGCCGCCGTGATGCCTTGCTCGCTCGACAGATTTGGCGAATCACCCGCCGCGGCCAGTGCCAGCGACTGCAGCTGCACGGCCGTCCGACCCGCTTTGCAGACTCCCGGCAGAAGACATCGCAGACTTGGGAACGTCCGCTTTAACTGGGCCGCCGCACCATGAGCTTCGCCCGGCCGGCAGTCTTCTCCGTCGGTGATCAGAATGAGAAACGGTTGCGTCTGGTGGCCGCGCCGAGCTTCGCGAATATCAGTGTCAGCTGAAGGCGACCGCGGCGGGGCATTCAGCAGTTGCTCAATATGCAGAAAGGCCTCCCGCAGGTCTCCGTGGCCTGCCGGCTGCAGTGCAGCAATCGCCTGTCTCGTACGACTGCGATCGTCCGCCTGCAGCGGCTCCAGCGGTCGGACCATCGAGACGTCGTCCTGCAGGGCAAGCACCGTGCAGCGCGTTCCCACCGGGATCAGATCGAGTACGTCCGACGCGAGAGCCTTCGCCAGATCCAGCCGAGCGGTCTGCCATTCGGAATCGGCTGCGTACTGCATGCTCTCCGTCGCGTCGATGACGATGAGGAAGTCCGGCGACAGTTCCTCCTCGGCAGACATGCGACCGCCCGCCGCCGAGTTTCCCGCCTCCGAGTTCCCGATCTCGGGGTCGGCAGCGATCACCGGGAATGCCGCCGCCTGCAGCAACACCGCAGTGAGCAGGATCCGCAGGGCGACTTCAGTTCGCGGACCAGAGGCAGTTTGGCAACAGGACATGGCCGACTTTCAGAGACTGTCAGGAACGAAAGACCGTGTCGAAAACAACTTCCCGATTTGGAATTGTGATTCATTACTGAGGTACAGATTGATCAATGCGCGTAGCTGGATTCGCAAGCGTCAGTCTCACTGGAAACAACGGAATTCTTGCGAATCCAGCTACGCGAGACTGTATCCGACACGATCCTCAACCCGACGTCAGACAGATGATCGAAGGAGCACACAATGACTCCACCACCCGGCCAGAGTCGCGAACAAAGCTGGACGAATGCAGCTCGGGCAAAGGTCAGGCCCCGGGCCGTCACTCCAAGATGACAAACCCGTCCGATCGCCAAACCAACCCTGCCCGTCGCCGAGCGGCTCTTTGGCGTCAGGTTGGAACAATTCGGCGTCATCGCACGCCTGACCGACCGCTCCGAGTACGAAGATGAGAACTGTGAAACCGTCACGGGAGGCGTGATCGTCGGCCGGCGAGCCAACCGCCGGCTTCTGTGCTCGTTTTTCTACGGAGCCGCTGGGCGTGCCGGGTGCGTGTTTCCGCCGGGTTGTCTGTATCTATTGTCCGGGACCGAGGGGAAATAGACTGCCTGCCCAAAACGATTTCGTCCACCGGGAGACGGTGGCGTCTGGGAACCTTCGCCCAACAAATGCCCCGCGCGGCAGAACAACCGGAGAAGACAGGATGGCAACCTTCAAAGAATTGACCGACTTCTTCCAGCAGGTCGGAGCGACCGACGTTTCTCACACAACAAAGTCGTACCTGGCTCACGCGATCGGCGTTTTCAACGACATGAAGAAATGCGACGACCGTGAAGAACTCGCGCACGCCGCAATGTTTCATTCCATCTACGGGACCGAACGGTTTCAGCGTTTCAAGCTGGACCTTGATCGCCGCGATGAGGTGCGGGCACTGATCGGCGAGCGCGCGGAATGGCTTGCCTGGCTGAACTGTGCCATGAACCGCGAAGCATACGATGCCTGCATTGAAGCGCTGATCGACGACGAGTCCGCGCCGCTGTATCTCGTCGATCGTTTCAGCGGCGAGCGGCTGGAGCTGAACCGCGAAGACTTCGACGACCTCGGGAGAATTCATCTGGTCGACTGGCTGGAACAGGTTGGCCGCTCACAGGATTGGACATATCGGCGACACGTCTACGAATACCTCGCGCGGCGGCTGGGCGGGCCGGTCGAGCAGTCGTTCGACGATGTCTACTCCGCGCAACCCTGACCGGATTGCCTCGGTTGCGTGGGTTTCCTGCCGAGGGATACAGTCATGGTTCGTTGCCCGGCCCAACTGAAATGCCGGAACCGCCAGTTTCTCGCCTGCGGATGAACCTCATGAAACGTCTCCTGCCCCGTCTGTCTCACCGCCTGGTCGCTTCCCTGATCATCGCCGTTGCAGCCGGTTCTGCCGTCTCGTCAAACGCTGCTGAGCCGCTCGGCCTCGAACCCTTGAAGGTGCCGCAGGACAATCCTCAGACACCGGAAAAGATCGCGCTCGGCAAGCAGCTCTACTTCGACAAGCGGCTTTCGAAGGACGACACGGTCTCGTGCGCGAGCTGCCACGATCCGAAGCTGGGCTTCAGCAATGGCGAACGGTTCGCAACCGGCGTCGGCGGTGCCAAAGGCGGACGCAGTGCTCCGAGCGTCATCAACTCGGCCTATTACCGGCAGCAGTTCTGGGACGGTCGTGCCGCGTCACTGGAAGAGCAGGCGCTCGGGCCGATTGCCAATCCGATCGAAATGGCACTGCCCGTTGAGCAGGCGGTCGCAAAGCTCAACAAAATCGACGGCTACCGAAAGTCGTTCCAGAAAGTGTTTGGAACCGACGTCACGGCGGACGGCATTGCCAAAGCGATTGCGGCTTATGAGCGAACCGTGCTGTCGGGCAATGCTCCGTTCGACAAGTTTGAAGCGGGCGACAAGTCGGCTCTGTCCGAGGAAGCTCAGCACGGCAGAAAACTGTTCTTCGGCAAGGCAAACTGCTCAGCCTGCCACAGCGGTCCGAACCTCTCGGACGGCGGTTATCACAACATCGGGATCGGCATGGATGCGAAGGAACCGGATCGCGGCCGCGTTGAGATCAGCAAGCTGGGCGGCGACACGGGAGCGTTCAAAACTCCGACTCTGCGTGAGATCGCCCGCACCGCGCCATACATGCACGACGGCAGCCTCGCGACGCTCGAAGACGTCGTCGATCATTACGACAAAGGTGGCATTCAGAACGAGTTTCTCGACGAAGAGCTGTTCGAGCTGCGGCTGACGCCGGTCGAGAAAGCTGCTCTGGTCACGTTTCTGAAGGAAGGGCTCAGCAGCCCGGACTATCCCGACCACAAGGCTCCGGAACTTCCGGAGTAGTTGTTTGTTTTTTGAGTTCACTGACCTCAGACAAAGAAGAAAGATCGCATCATGTTGAAGACTCGACTGACTGCTCTGATGGCTGGAGCGGCGATCACCGCTGCTCTGTCGCTGACCGCCCAGGCCGCCAAACCGGCTCACGAAGTTGTGGCGAAAGGCCTCGACAATCCCACGGGAGTTGCCGTTCAGCCCGGCACGGGACACGTCTTTATCGCGAGCCACGCGGGCGTGCACCGGCTTGATCCGAAGTCCGGCAAGCTGACGGCGGAAATCACCGGCTACCCGACCGACGTTTACGGCAAAGGACCGAAGTACAACATCGGGCCGCTCGGCCTGGCCTTCATTGATGCCCACCATCTCGTTGTCGGCGATGGCAGCCGTCCTGACGGTTCGGAACTGGTTCGCGTTTACAAAGTGGGAAGCGAACCTGCTGCCGAGCCACAGGCCGAAAGCAAAGCGCTGCACACCCTTGGCCCGATCACGCCCAGCGACCAGACGATCAAGGGCGAAGGCAACTTTTACGGCGTCGCTGCAAACGAAGGCCGGATCTTCGTGACCTGCAACGGCGACGACACGAAAGGCTGGGTCGCGTCGGCCCGCGTTAAGGATGGCAAGCCCGGCAAACTCAAGCTGACGATCGCGACCAAGGAAGCGACGGAAGTCGACGCTCCGGGCCCGGTCACCTTCACGAAGATGGGCAAGGGCGTCATCGTCGGCCAGATTGGAGAAGTGAATCTGGAAGGCGACAGCCTGATCACAATTTACAGTGCCGCCGGCAAGATGAATCGCAACCTGACGACGCCACTGAACGACGTCGCCGGTCTCGCCTGGAGCGGCAGTGGCAAGCTGTACGCGACCGACTTCTCCTGGGTCGACGCTTCCAAAGGTGCTCTCTACCAGCTGATGCTCGGCAAGAAAGACAGCAAGGCGGCCAAGGCGAAGAAGATCCTGGATCTCGACAAGCCGACCGGCATCGCGTTCGACGAAGACGGCAACGCATACATCGCCGTGTTCGGGACGGCCGCTGAAGGCAGCGACGAACCAGCAGGCCAGATCATCAAGGTCTCAGGCCTGTAATGAGTTGTCGGGCCGGTTCCCACCGGTCGAAGGCAGCTCGAAGATCGCCAGATCGATTCAGCCGGTAAAAACCGGTCCTGCAGAGATGCCCGCTCGGAAACGACTTCCGAGCGGGCTTTCTTTATGCGCGAAACTGCCGCCTCGCGTTCCCGCCTGTCATTTCGGGAACTTTGCGCAGACGCTCGCGTCGATAGTCGCTTCTTTCGATGAATCATGGTCGCATTGCGTTGCTCGGCGGAGGGACACCCGGTGACGATGGCGGCTGCGGGTGTTTTCCGGCGATGCCGCCGTGTTTCCTGCAGAAAGGCTTCTGTCATGCTGCTCCGTACGAGGATTCTTCAGTTCCTTCAGACGTTCCGACCGAACGGCAATCGGCCCCGCAGTCGCCAGGTGTGCCCACCGTCTGCCCTGGCCGCAGCGACTCGGCCGCGCTGGCAATATCGAACGGCCCACGGGTCCGTTCAGACTGAACAGCTCGAAGACCGTACGTTGCTGACGGTCAATGCTCTCGTGTTCTCCGGCGACCTGCAGATCTTCTCCGATCAGGACGACTCTATCGTCGTCCGCGCGAACCCGCTCAGCCCCTCGCTGCTGCAGGTTCTGGCCAATGGATCGCCGGTCTCGTCAGTCGCCTCAGCGCCGGCCAGTTCGATCACGCGGATCACGATCGACGGCGGCCCGGGCGACAATCTCATTGACCTGTCGGCGGTCAGCTCGACGTTCTTCTCATCACTGAGTGACGTTGTTGTCGCGGGCGGCAACGGAAACGACACGATCACGGGAACCGCGAATTTCGACGACACGCTGCGCGGCGGTGACGGCGACGATGTCCTCACCGGCGGTTCCGGTCGGAACCTGATCGACGGACAGGACGGCAATGATCTGATCGACGGCGGCACGGGCAACGACACGCTGCTTGGCGGCGACGGCAGTGACAACGTCCTGCGCGGCCTGGGCGACGACCTGATCCGCGGCGGCAACGGGAACGACTTCCTGTTTGGCGGCGCCGGCAACGACACGATCGATGGCGAGAACGGAGCCGACTTCATTGAAGGAGACGCGACCGGCTTTCTGGATTCCGGC
>Ga0070727_10000371_pt1 | contig 56403 bp, 55 predicted proteins | sample tdAd472_FD_66722 | JGI IMG/M metagenome (GOLD analysis project Ga0070727, IMG submission 66722) | Marine sediment microbial communities from the Atlantic coast under amendment with organic carbon and nitrate - tdAd47.2 | ecosystem: Environmental > Aquatic > Marine > Coastal > Sediment | place... | reverse complement strand
GTGGAAGTGAGCGATGCCTTTCTTAGCGATGGCTTGATTGTTTACACCAAAGGCCGCCTGCCGAATTCCGAATTGCGCTATAGCGCCACACCAGAAGACCCTAGCCAGCAAGTGCCAGTGGTCGTATTAATTAATGGCGGCTCTGCCTCTGCCTCCGAAATCGTGGCTGGTGCACTTCAAGACCACCAGCGCGCGGTCATCATGGGAACCGAAAGTTTTGGCAAGGGATCGGTTCAAACTGTGCTGCCACTGAATAATGAGCGGGCGCTTAAACTCACTACCGCACGTTATTACACCCCCAGCGGACGCTCAATTCAGGCGGAAGGTATTACACCGGATATCAATATCGAAAATGCGAAAGTAACTGCTTTGGGCACGGGGTCGTTACGCTTTAAGGAAGCCGACCTAAAAGGGCATCTCGAACATACTGATGACAAAAAGAGCAAAAATAAGAAGATCGAATCGACTCAAGCAGACAGCCATGAAATGGATTTAGCTGAAACTGATTTTCAATTGCATGAAGCATTAAATTTATTGAAGGGAATTTATATTATTAATCGTGCCCGTAAATAGTGTGGTGAGGAGTTTTCGGTTGCGCTGGCTACTGCCCATTATTTTTTGCTATCCGTTGTGGATCAGCGCCGATTCATTCGAGCCAGCAGCAATCACTATCATTATCGATGATCTCGGTTATAACCTGAATCAGGGTATGCGCGCGGTTGCCCTGCCAGGGCCGGTAACCTTCGCAGTGCTGCCCTATAGTCCACACAGCAAAAAGCTTGCTGAAGCAGCGCATAGCCGTGGTAAAGAAGTGATGCTGCATATGCCAATGGACAATGACAGCGGACTTTCACCAGGCCCAGGTGTGTTAACGGCAAAACAGGATCAAACGACCTTTCGCCAGCAACTAGAGCAAGCAATTCAAGCTATTCCCTACCTACAGGGAGTTAACAACCACATGGGAAGCAGCCTGACCCAAAATACCCGACGCATGAGATGGGTGATGGACAGTCTCAAGAATCGTTCGCTTTACTTTGTCGACAGCCGCACAACAGCCCTATCGGTTGCCGGCGCAATCGCTCGACGCCAGCATATACCCAGCCTGGAAAGAGATGTTTTTCTTGATCATGATCCGACGCCGACAGCAATAGACAAGCAGTTTAAGCGCCTCATTAAGCTGGCGAAAAAACAAGGAAGCGCTGTTGCCATAGGGCACCCTTATGCCAGCACATTGGGTTATTTAGAAAACGTTATACCAAAGCTGGACGCCATGGGCATTTTTTTAGTTTCGCCCTCAGGACTGCTAATGCTCAAGCAGGCAAAAACCAGAAATGCAGAAATCCATTCAGATAACGCCCTGGTGATTGCGGCTTTACCAGCAAACCGGTCTCATTGCACCATTACTGAACAGCTAGAGCGCCGAATAGTTACCTGTTAAATTTCTGGTGAATATTATTCTTTTTGAAGTTGAGCAGCGGATGCAGCTCTGTCATTTCGAAGGAAATCCCTAAATACTGTCGATCAAATATTGGCTGTAGATGTTGCGTCAATATCGTAAAAAATTTCTCTGCTTCTGTCTTTTGTACCGCTGGTTCACGGCCATGACCAATTTTAGCGGTGAGATGCACAAATGCCATACTTGGATCACCGTCAGCAATACGATACTGTTCACACCGAACGGCGCGACTGCGGATGCCTCCCAGCGGAAAGATACCACTGCTACTGGCACAGTGATGCAGTTTTTCAAAGAGGTTATCCAGATCCAGCGATTCGTCGCTCAGATTTGCGGAGTACTCCAGAATAAAATGCGGCATACTACTCTCCTAGTGGAAATTCAGCGTTAACCTGACCCGTTCCCGAGCTGGCAAAATAGTTGCCGATCACTTCCACCTTACCCTTATATTTATCCCAACCCAGCATACCTAAGAGCATAACGGTGTCATGCATACCGCCCTCTCCATGACAGGTCTCAGCGTACTCTGGCAGCATCTCGGTAAAGATATCCCACTGCCCACTTTCCCATAGCTGGAGCACGCGAACATCCACCTGCTTATAAAATTCTCGACTTATTTTATGTATCCCCGCCGCCGCATCTTTATTGTCCTGGAAACGGTGTGATAAAGACCCACTGGCTAGTACCATCACCTTGCTGTCACTGGCCTCTATTGCTGATCGCACCGCCTCGCCAAATACGCGCGATTCAGCCTGCGTATGCCAGGCACACCAACCTGCGATAGAAACCACCTTGAAATGGCCGTCTTCATTCATATAGCGGCAGGGCACCAGAGTGCCGTATTCCAACTCCAGCGAATCGATTTCATGAGCCCGGGTTTCAACACCCCGCTGGTTGGCATGCTCGGCAATCAGGCGACCAAGCTCTGGGTTGCCTTCGTAGCTATAGGTCATATCCTGAATAAAGTGCGGCAATTCGTTACTGGTGTAAATACCCGCGAAACGCTGATTACAGTTGACGTGATAACCACTGTTCACTAACCAGTGCACATCAAACACCAAAATCGTGTCGACACCTCTCGCCCGCGCACGACGACTCAGCTCGAGATGCCCTTCGATGGCCTGTTCGCGACAACCCTGATGCGGCCCCGGCAGCTCTGAAAGGTACATTGAGGGGACATGTGTAATTTTTGCTGCTAGCGCTATTTCACCCATTGTTTTCTCCTTGCCGAACGCCGAACAACCATTATTTACTAGCGACCCAATACAGGTACTTTATGGGTCCCGTGGGCAATACAGACGTTCTTGGTTTCCATGTAAAATTCGAAGCTGTAATCACCACCATCGCGACCAATACCGCTGCTCTTAACGCCGCCGAATGGAGATGGTAAATTACGATTATTCTCTGAATTCACCCAGACCATACCAACGTCCAATTGCTCTGCCATACGCATCGCACGGCCAGAATCATTCGTCCAGATATAACCGCTCAAACCGTAGGGGGTATCGTTCGCAATCTGAATCGCCTGCGCTTCCGTATCGAAGCTAATCGCTGTGAGCACCGGTCCGAATATTTCTTCGCGTGCAATTTTCATCTGATTGTTAGCGTTCGTAAAGAGTGTTGGCGCCACGTAGTTACCGGCACCCAAATCACTACGAGCACTACCACCCACGGCAATCGTCGCGCCATCCGCTTTGGCTGCCGTCATATAGCTCAATACTTTTTCGTAATGCGAGCGGTGAATCAAGGGCCCGACTTCGGTAGCAATATCCAATGGATGACCCACTTTGAGGTTTTTCACCCGCTGCTCCAACGCCGCAATAAAGCGATCACGAATGCCACTTTGGATCAGCAAGCGACTGCTGGACGTACAACGCTGCCCGTTAAGGCTGTATATCATAAAAACCACCGCATCCAACGCCCGCTCAAAATCAGCATCATCAAACACCAATACGGGATTTTTACCTCCCAACTCAAAATGCACTCGCTTCAGGGTTGGCGCGCCCTGCGCCATAATATGGCTGCCGGTTACTGTTTCGCCAACAAAGGCCACGGCCTTTATCGCCGGATGTTCAGTTATGCCTTTACCCACCACTTCACCAAAACCATTAATCGTATTCCAAACCCCCGCTGGCAGCCCTGCTTCATGGCTTATCTCAGCCAGCAACATCGCTGAAAGCGGGCTAAATTCGGCCGGTTTATGCACTATCGTACAGCCAGAAGCTAAGGCTGGGGCAATCTTCCAGGTTGCCAGCATGAACGGTGTGTTCCAGGGAGTAATGACCGCCACCGGTCCAATCGGATTGCGCACCGTATAGTTGGTGTGCTCATCTTGATGCAAAGATTGTCCATTGCGCGCTTCGGGCGCTTTATCTGCAAAAAAGCGGAAATTATCTGCTCCACGCACTGCCGCAGCCTTCATAAACCGCAGCGGCTGTCCACAATCCATGCTTTCCACCAAAGCAATTTCATCGGCGCGCTCGACGATTTTATCGGCAAAATGATTGAGCAACTTTTTACGCTCTTTACCACTGATTGCACACCAGTCGGCAAACGCATTTTGCGCTGCCTCACAGGCCAGATTCACATCGTCCTGTGTGCCCTCAACCATATTGCCCAGAGAGCTGTTATCCACAGGCGTATAGTTTTCAAACTGAGCGTTGCCAGTACCCAGGGTCATTTCACCGTTGATATAGTGGCCCGTCAGGTTACTTTTAAATCGCTCCAGATAAGCGTTTGCTCGCTCTAGGTTATCTGCAAATGTCGACATACTTGACTCTCTCTATTAATCGGTTTGCATAAAATTAGAAATACTATCTTTAGCAAGACTTAAAGCACTATGAATTTCATCTACCTCGACGCTTAAAGCTCAGCGGATGTACACGCTGAAAATCAGGCAGATGTTCTTCAAGACAGAAATAAACATAACACGTTAAATAGTTTATCACAAATTATTTTTCTAATTGCCAAGTAAAGAATTTTTTAGGCATCATTAAAACCCTACATTTATACTTGATTCAAATGATTTTTCTTGACACCGCCGCTAGTCAGCTTGCAATCCAACAGCATTTTGAATACTATTCATTTTACTTAACGTGTTAATATTTTACAGACTCAGCTTAACTTCTCTCAAGGAGACCCGATTAATGGCATTCACCACAGCAAATATCAGAGGCTCCATCCCTCCTGTCATTACCCCCTTCAAGAATGGCGAAGTCGACTATGTGACTTACGCCAGCCTTATTGAGTACCAGATCAACAACGGCACGCACGGCATATTGGTGAATGGCACCACGGCGGAGCCATCCACGTTAACCACTGACGAGCGCAACCAGCTGGTTGACGTTGCGGTAAAAACCGTGAACGGCCGCGTACCCATTGTTGCCGCCACTGGCTCGCAGTCTTTATGGGAAAGCAAACTACTGACCGCACACGCCGACAAGGCCGGTGTCGACGCTCTGCTGATCGTCACTCCTTACTACATCAAACCGCCACAACGCGGTTTGATCAGCTATTACCAGGAAGTCACGAAGGACATAAATACGCCCTGGATGATCTACCATATTCCCGGCCGCACCGGCGTGGTTATGACGGTTGAATCACTTAAGGAATTGAGAAATTCCTGTCCTAATTTTATCGGCATGAAGCAGGCCTACAATGATCTCGGCATGGTGTCGGAGTGCCTGGCGGAACTTGGTGCAGACTTCAAAATATTTGTCGGCCTTGAAGAGCTCAGCTTCCCCATGATGGCGGTCGGCGCCTGTGGCTTGATGAATGCGGTCGGCAATCTTTGCCCGCAACCTCTAAGCGATATGTGTGAGGCGGTGTGGGCCAATGATCTCAACAAAGGGCGTGAACTGCATCAGCAGTTATTGACTATTAATCAGTCAATTTTTTACGAAACTAACCCAATCCCGATGAAGTATATGATGAAACGCATGGGACTGATTAGCGCCAATGAACACCGCTTACCGATGTCACCGGCAACACCGGAGTTAGAGCGCAGACTCGATATCGTATTGCAAAGCACGGGGCTGATTTAACATGAAGTTCATTACTTATAGCCATCAGGGAAAAGCTTCTTACGGTATCATCAGCGGTGACGCCATTGTCGATCTAGGGCAACGCCTGGGTGGTAACTTACGGCAACTAATCAGCAGTGGCGACATGGAAAAGGCGATGAATCTGGCTGCCTCATCTAATGGCGATATTGCGCTCGCGGATGTCAGCTACCTGCCAACTATAGCCGACCCCGAAAAAATTATTTGTATCGGTGTCAACTATGCCAACCGTAACGCCGAATATCGCGATAATTCAAATGACCCGGATTACCCCAGTGTTTTTATGCGCACGCCTGACTCCTTGACAGGACATCAACAACCCTTGATTCGTCCACCAGAATCTCCGCAGCTCGACTATGAAGGGGAAATTGTTATTGTGGTAGGAAAAACAGGCCATCGTATTGAGGAAAAAGATGCGCTTAGCCATATCGCCGGCTTAACCATCATGAATGAAGGCACCATCAGAGACTGGGTACGCCATGCAAAATTCAATGTCACCCAAGGTAAGAACTTTGTCCACTCCGGCTCGCTGGGTCCTTGGATGGTTTCCGCCGATGAATTTTCCAGCTACGAAAACCTTTGGGTTACTACCCGCGTCAATGGCGAGGTGCGTCAGCACGATACCACCGCCAACCTGATGTTCCCTTTCGCTTACCTAATTAGTTACCTCTCAACATTCTTTGTTCTCAAACCAGGTGATATTATTTCGACCGGAACCCCTAACGGCGCTGGCGCTCGTTTTGACCCACCCAAATATCTCGTTCCGGGAGATATTGTCGAGATCGAAGTACCTGGCATCGGCACACTCAGCAATGGCATTACTGACGAGGATCAATCTTGAATTCGATGAATTTACGTAAATTTCACCGCTCGCTACCGATGTCGCTGCTCAAAGCGCGCGAAGCAGTGATGCGCAAATTTTCTCCGTCGCTAAAGGAGCATAATTTATCTGCGCAGCAATGGCGCGTCATTCGTATACTGGTGGAATCTGACAAACTCGAGATCACTGAATTAGCGGAAAAATGTCACCTGCTGATGCCGAGCATATCACGGATTATTCAAAACCTGGAAAAGCGTCAGCTGATTAAGCGCGAAGCAGTGCCCGGCGACCAACGTAGTTCGGCCATTTTGATTACCCCGCAGGGTAAGAAATTATTTGAGCTAATCGCGCCAATCTCCGAAGAACGGTATCAATACATCACTGAACGCTTTGGTTACGGTAAACTAGAGCTGCTTTATGAATTACTTGACGAACTCATCAACAAACTCGAAACAGAAGACGAGACGCCAAAATGAGAGCCGCCTAGCCAGACAATAGAGCCTGATCCGCAAACTTATTTCACCAACGATTGTCCTATCTGGCAGCTGAATTAATCTCAACTAGCCGTCGCCCTGAGTAATTTCTGCTATGCTCTATTGAGCGTTTTACCAACATTATTTCTAGGAGTTTTAAGTAATGAAAATATATAGAGCCTGCTTTACCTTTGCTCTTGCGCTTATCACAGCGGCCTGCACCACCAACCCTTACACTGGTCAGCGTCAAGCCAGCAAGGCTGCAGTGTACGGCGGCGGCGCTGCGGTACTTTGTGGACTCATCGGCGCTGCGGAATCCAGTAAGCGCGCTCGCAATGCAGCTTTAGGTTGCGGCGCTATTGGCGCTGGTGTCGGTGCCTATATGGATGTGCAAGAGGCTAAATTACGAGAAGAGCTCGAAGGCTCTGGTGTTGGCATTTCCCGTGAAGGCAACAATATCCGTTTGATTATGCCCGGCAATATCACTTTTGAGACAGATAACTACCATGTCAAAAGCAGTTTTTATCCAACACTTAACTCCGTCAGTGCGGTTCTAGCCAAATATCACGACACTACCCTCAGAGTTACCGGACACACTGATAGCACCGGCACCATAACCCATAACCAGCAATTATCGGAAAAGCGTGCGCAAAGTGTCGCCGATTACCTAGCCAGCCAAGGTGTTGCACGGCAACGTCTCTATGCAGAGGGCATGGGCAAATCACAACCCGTCGCCGATAACGAAAGCCCAGCAGGGCGCGCCAAAAACCGTCGGGTTGAGCTCTATGTACTACCTAAGGCCTAGCAGAGACTTCGCGCTAGACGGATAGCCGACACAGATGCCGACCACATCGAACTCAAGGCTACTACTGCTCGTATTCTGTACGCTGCTAATCACAGGCTGTTCGGTCACTCCGCAACAGCCCGTGATTAGTACTAAACCACCCGACAGGCATACGCAGGAGTTCAGCTATATCGTTAAAAAGGGAGATACTTTATTTTCTATAGCGCGACGCTTTGCCACTAAACATACAACCCTTCAGCGCCGGAACAATATATCCAATCCCAATCAGTTAGCAATAGGCATGCGCTTGATTATTGTTGGTACCGCTTTCGAAACAGCCCCGCAGCAATTCATCTGGCCGATGGCCCAACGAGATATCAGTTCCGCATTCGGCGCTCGCAATAATCGTCATAAAGGTATCGATTTACGTGCTTCTCCCGGCACCGAAATTTACGCAGCAGCAGATGGTGTAGTTGCTTTTGTCGGTAGGAAAAAGGGATATGGCAAGGTTATCATCTTAGAACATTCGAATCAGGTAAAAACTCTGTATGCCCATAACCAAGGCAATCATGTTCACATTGGTCAACAGGTTCGCCAGGGAGAGGTGATTGCCACAGTCGGCGACAGCGGCAATGCCACTGGCTATCATTTGCATTTTGAATTTATCAAGGCGGGAAAACAGTTAAACCCGCAAAACCACCTAGGCCCGCATCAATATGCCGAGGCGCTTTAAGAAAGCTCATTCAGCTTTGACGATAATTTTATCCAGATCATCACAGTGTTCGAGTAAAATCTTACGTACTCGCTCTTGCCACAGCTCACCGAACTCCCGGGCCTCCTCTTTACTCGCTTGACCACCGACGCATTTGCCTAACAAATCGCGCATACGTGGTGCAGCGGCAACGCTTTCCAAACGCGAGGAAACAACTACCGCCGCTCCCGTATCCAGTCGTTCAAAGCGAATTTCACCGTCAATGTCAGCGTTAAAAAATAATAAATTACGCCGATCAAAGCGCCCACCGATACCTTTAAACCCGGTGTCATGAGTTGCCCCGGTGATAAGACTGACAACATTGGCGATCACTCCGCAAACCCCAGCCAGCTTATCCTGCTGGAATTCCACTTTAACCGCACCGCGCTCTGCTGCCCCTTTGGGGTAAAGCGCATCTAATGCTTTTGCTGTCATCAGGTAGGCTGAGGCAACCGTTGGGCAGGAGTGGCCTGCGGTTTTTACCGCATCCACATAGGAATACTCAATAATTCCCGCTTCTGCCGCACCAAGAAACTCTGCCAATGGGTCGTAGACTTTAATAGTGCGTACTTGCTCATAAAACTTCGGATATGCCATAACGAATTTTCCTGGTTTAATAAAGGTCTCTTACTTCAATGCCGTTAGCGGCCATAAAATCTTTCGCTTGCTGCACGCTGTATTCACCAAAATGGAAAATACTCGCCGCCAGCACCGCATCCGCCTTACCCTTCAACACACCATCAGCCAAGTGCTCAAGATTACCAACCCCGCCCGATGCAATTACCGGCACTGTTACGGCCTCGCTAATGGCTCGGGTCAACTCCAGATCGAAACCGATTTTGGTGCCATCGCGATCCATACTGGTCAACAATATTTCACCCGCCCCCAGGCTGACCATTTTTCGCGCCCATTCGATAGCGTCCAACCCGGTCTGTTTACGGCCGCCGTGGGTGAAAATTTCCCAACGATTAGGTTCGCTCGTTTGACTGACCTTTTTCGCATCAATCGCGACGACGATACATTGCGAACCAAATTTCTCGGCAGCTTCTCGTACCAAATCCGGGTTGTTCACTGCAGCCGTATTAATGGTCACCTTGTCCGCGCCGGCATTGAGCATACGCCGGATATCCTCCAGCGCACGAATGCCGCCTCCCACGGTCAGCGGTATAAATACCTGGCTGGCAATTTCCTCAACCACGTGCACCATGGTGTCTCTATCTTCATGGCTCGCGGTAATATCCAAAAAGGTAATTTCATCCGCGCCCTGTTCGTCATAGCGTTTTGCAATTTCAACCGGATCACCGGCATCGCGAATTTCAACGAATTTAACACCCTTCACCACGCGACCATTGTCGACGTCTAAACAGGGAATAATACGCTTTGCTAACGCCATGCTATTTCACCTCGGTTGAATAATCTGCCCCATCGGCAGTAACTATTTGGTTAGTTCGTCGCAGAGCTGTTGTGCTTCGCGCAGATCCAGCGTGCCTTCGTAGATGGCTCTCCCGGTAATGGCACCACAAATACCCGCATCCGCCACCTGCGCCAAAGCGCGTACATCTTCAATATCGGTAACACCACCGGAGGCAATAATATCAATGCCGCAAGCCCTCGCTAATCGAGCGGTCGCTTCCACATTGACGCCCTGCATCATGCCATCGCGGCTGATGTCGGTATAAACAATGGCACTGACACCAGCATCCTTAAATTTCTGGGCAAGTTCGGTCACGTCCACCTCTGACACCTCAGCCCAGCCATCCGTCGCCACCTTGCCGTCCTTCGCATCCAGACCGACAATGATATGCCCCGGAAACTCTGCACAGGCATCGAAGACAAACTGTGGTTCCTTGACCGCTTTGGTACCGATAATCACGTACTCAACACCGGCATCGAGATAGGCACGAATTGTTTCCAGGGAGCGGATACCGCCGCCTATTTGAATGGGCAAGTCTGGATAAGCGGCCGCGATTGCGCGCACGATTGCTCCATTGACTGGTTCCCCGGCAAAAGCACCGTTGAGATCGACCAAATGCAATCGTCGTGCGCCCGCCTCCACCCAGCGCGTCGCCATCGCGACCGGATCATCCGAAAATACTGTCGAATCCTCCATTAAACCTTGGCGTAACCTTACGCACTGACCATCCTTCAAATCAATCGCCGGAATTACAAGCATTAACTCTCTCCATCCCAATTCACAAAATTCTTTAATAACTGCAAGCCTGCCTTCTGACTCTTTTCCGGGTGAAATTGCACGGCAAACAAGTTTTTGCGGTAAAGTGCTGCGGCAAAGGAAACGCCATAGCTGCACGCACCGGCGACCTGCTCAGCACGTTGCGCTTCGACATAGTAACTGTGCACGAAATAGAAGCGGGCATCATCGGGAATATCCCGCCAGAGCGGGTGCGCAACCACCTGCTTAACCCGGTTCCAACCCATATGTGGTACCTTCAGCTTTTCACCGCTTTCGTCGACCAGTGACTTGCCGAAAAAACGTACTTCACCAGGGAACAAACCCAGGCAATCAACACCGTCATTTTCTTCACTATGATCCATCAGCGCCTGAATACCGACACAGATCGCCAGTACTGGTTTTTCTTTGATGGCATCACGCACTACTTGATCAAAACCCAAACGACGAATTTCGCCCATACAGTCGCGGATCGCACCCACTCCAGGAAGAAGTATACGATCTGCTGAACGAATCACATCCGGGTCTGAACTAACGATGACTTCAGCGCCTTCTGCAACATGCTCCAGCGCTTTCGCCGCAGAATGCAGGTTGCCCATACCATAATCAATAATGCCAATACGGCCAGTTGCCATATTCTGTCAATCCTCAATGATTTAAACGAGCTCGCCACCCATAGAGCAGCGAGCAAAGAAATGGGATTACAACGAGCCCTTAGTGGAAGGCATAATACCCGCCATACGAGGGTCTAATTCCAACGCCATACGCAAGGCGCGACCAAAGGCTTTAAACAGGGTTTCTGCCTGATGGTGTGCATTGCGACCACGCAGATTATCAATGTGCAGAGTGACCAATGCATGATTAACGAAGCCCTGAAAAAACTCATAGAACAAATCGACATCGAATCCGCCTACCGCAGCACGTACAAAAGGTACGTCATATTCAACCCCCGGACGCCCGGAAAAATCTATGACCACACGCGACAATGCCTCGTCTAACGGCACATAAGCATGCCCGTAACGACGAATACCCTTTTTATCACCAACTGCCTGAAGCATCGCCTGACCCAGGGTAATCCCGATATCTTCAACCGTGTGGTGCGCATCGATTTCTAAATCGCCCTGCGCTTCGATAGTAATATCAATCATTCCGTGACGCGCAACCTGATCCAGCATGTGATCGAGAAAAGGCAAACCGGTGCTAAAATTGCCCACACCGGTACCGTCCAGACTTACCGAAACTTTGATTTGTGTTTCCAGGGTATTACGTTCCACGCTGGCTTTGCGTTCAGCCATGCTCTGCACTCCAATATTGATTCGCGCCCATTATAAGGCCTGCAAACAGGTACGGGAACCAATTCGAACTTATTTAACGGTCGCAATGGTGAAATTAGTAAAATAAGCTACTTCCATGACTGGTAGCGGGCCATGACAAACTATTTTGCACTGCAAAATAACTATTGACTTCTTTTGTGCACAAGCCTAATATCTAACTGCATTTTGCAATGCAGAATATTGATTCTGGAGGAACGCTATGAACAATTTTCAAGATCAACTTGGCAAACTTCTCAACCTTGAACAACTGCAGGAATCAGTCAAAGATTTCTATGACGCTGACAGCCTGATGAACAAAATTCAAGAGAACGTTAAGCTCGCCTCAAAATTAATTGAAGCCAATACCTCGGCGGCTAGCGACGCAGTTATCATGCAATCCATGAAACTGCGCGATGGTGTTGAAGGCGCGCTAAAGCAAGCCGATACGCTGGCTCAGTGCAAGGACTTAGAGTCCGCTATTGAAGCTCAAAAAAACTTCGGTGAAAAATCAAAAGATGCTCTGGTAGAGCAAGCCTGGATGAATATTGGCCTGGCGGTAAATGCTTTAGAAACTAACATCGAAATTATCAAGAGTTCATCAAAAAAGGCTTAGCCCTTTGGCGCTCTTGTGAAAGCTTGCTGATAGCGTAGAATAATTTTTCAGTTCCCCGAAGCCAACTTACTTCAGACTGAGATGGCTTCCTTATGCAGGGAAAGCAACCCGGATTTCGGTCCGGGTTTTTTATTACCTGATTTTTGTTGCACAGCCTGATTGGTATCGGGATAGAGCCGGCACATCACCACTCAACCCCATCGCCTGAGCCGCTAAGTGGTTTTTCACCGGCCCCAATTTATTCACCAAGCTCATCCCGCTATTGCGTAACCATCGTAGCGCCGGATTGCGATTGCCAAAAAGTTGCTTAAATCCAGTCATCGCCTGCATCATCAGCATATTGTTCGCTATCCTGCGCCGTTGATACCGGGAGAGCAGACTAGGTTCATTCAATGGCAAGCCTCGCTGTAACGCACGTATAATTTCCTCCGCTAACACCGCCGCATCAAGTAAGCCAAGATTCACGCCCTGGCCCGCCAATGGATGTATGCTGTGGGCAGCGTCGCCAATCAATGCCAGCCCGGCCTTAATGTAGGTTTTGGCATGACGCTGGCGCAAGGGGAACACATGGCGCTGCGCAACCGATTGAATCGCCCCCAGCCGGTACTCAAAAGCTTGCCCTAACGCAGCGCCAAAGGCGGCATCGTCCAACGCCAGCAGAGGTTCCGCCTGCGCCTCGTCCAAGGACCAAACGATGGAACAGAAGTGATCGTCATACTCAGAAGTACGTAGCGGTAAAAATGCCAATGGCCCGCTGGGTAAAAAACGTTGCCATGCTGTCGCGTGGTGCGACAATTCTGTTTTGACTGTGGTCACAATTGCGCGCTGCCGATAATCCTTCTCCACCACCTCTATTGCAGAGAGTTCTCTAACTTTCGACTGCGCGCCATCCGCTCCGACGATAAGGCTCGCACTTAACACAGCGCCATCCTGCAGGGTTACAGAGCGTTTACCGTCCCGCAGCTCTGTTATATTCGCTATTAATCTTGGCGCTATTATTTCGATATTCTGCAACTGCGCAATACGCTGATAAATACCCGCCAAAGTTACCGAGTTTTCAACGATATACCCCAGCTCAATTTGCCCCAACTCTGCCGCACCAAAGGTTATTTCACCAGTGCCACCAGCGTCCCATACCTGCATGCGCTCAAAAGGACTATGGCGTGACTTACTAATAAAGGACCAGGCCCCAACATTTTCTAGAAAATTTCGTGACGCCATAGTGAGCGCGCTAACACGGGGGTCAAAGTCATTGAGCTCGGGCAGCACCAGCACTGGCGGCTGATTGGCATCAACTAATCCGATACGCAAAGAGGTGCTACCCAAAGCACAGGCCAAGGCCGCGCCCACCATGCCGCCCCCGATGATAACCAGATCAAAGGCCTGCGCTGAGGTTTTGCCGCTTTTTCGCCCAGAGACCACAGAGTTATTTCCCCACATGGAATGGTGACGTTTGACGACTAAAGCCCATCGCCTTCTGGGCAAATAGTTTCTTAGCCAGCGGTGCACAATCCAGTGCGACCAAACCTAAATCGCGCAGATGACTTAGTAAAAAGTCATCGTTAGAAAACAGCTTTATCATTTGGTTGGAAAAAGTAATAGTCTGCTTTTGATCGCTGTCGCAGCGCGCCAAATATCGCTGCAATACTTCAATCGACCCTAGCCGCTCATTCTGAGCGCAGGCTTCCCGGATCGTTTCTGTCAAAGCGGCAACACCGCGTAGCGCCAAATTAAAACCCTGCCCAGCTACGGGATGCAAGGTATGCGCCGCGTTTCCCATAATCACAATGCCATTTCTTATCTGGTGTTTCGCTCGGTGTAACGTTAAGGGGTAACTGCAGCGCTCGCCTACCTGCTCAAATCGCCCGAGGCGGTAGCCAAATTTTTTCTGGAGCTGTTCGAGAAACCCCTGGTCATCCAAAGCCATTAAGACGTCCACTTCATCTGCGCCAACGCTTAACACCAGCGCACTTCGATTTTGTTCCGATGCTCTTTTACCGGACTCATGTAGCGGCAACAAGGCCAAAGGACCGGCGCTAGTAAAGCGCTCATAGGCGACATTTTGATGTGCTTTCTGACTGGTAACATTGGCTATAATGGCATGCTGTCGATAATCATGCTGCTCTAATTCAACCTTTAATTGTTGGCAAAGCTCGGAGCGGCCACCATCGGCAATTACCAGCAACGCTGCTTCTATACTCTGGCTCAACCCGTCTTGTTCAAAACTTATGCGAGCGCCATTCGATAGATTATCCACTCTGGTCACCTGTGCGGGACAAATCAGGTTCACCCCCTGCATCTGCTCGATAGACTCCAGTAACACCTGTCCCAACCAACCATTTTCAACCACATAGCCCAAAGCACCTACCGCATAATCCTGCGCACTCATACGCACAGCACCAAAATGCCCTCGATCCGAAACATGGATGCGCTCGATCGGCGTCGCCTGCTCAACTAGCTTTTCCCACAGGCCCATACGCTTCATAATATTACGGCTGCCCCAGGAAAGAGCGGTTGAGCGCGCATCATAGCTCGGCTGATATGACCGCTTAGCTTGATCAACGGAATTTGCTGCCGATGCTTGCACAGACAATGGAAATGCTTCGATGATCGCAACACGCAAACCATACTGACTTACCAGTGGTGATAACGCGCAGAGCAGACTGGCGCCGACCATGCCGCCACCGACAATCACCAGGTCAAATTGTGTGTTTTCCGTCACTCAATCAGCCCCGATCAGCCATTAGCTGCTCTATCGCGTCGATCTCTTTTGGCACCAGATTGGTCAGTATTTCACAGCCATCTTTGGTCACTACCACATCATCCTCAATGCGTATCCCGATGCCACGCCATTTTTTTGCCACGCCTTTGGCATTTGGTGCAATATAAATTCCCGGCTCCACCGTCAACACCATGCCCGGCTCTAGTAAGCGCCACTCACCACCGACTTTATATTCACCAACATCGTGCACATCGAGACCTAACCAATGACCGGTTTTATGCATATAGTAGGGTTTATAAGCCTCATTTTTGATTAAATCGCTGAGACGCCCCTTAAGAATCCCCAGATCCAGCAAGCCTTTGGTAATGATCTTAACCGCCGCTTGATGTGCTTGATCCCAATGTTTACCCGGCTTCACCTGTTTGATCGCAGCCGCCTGAGCATCCAGCACAATTTGATAAAGTGCTCTTTGTTCTTTACTGAATTTACCGCTTACCGGATAGGTACGAGTAATATCCGAGGCGTAATATTGATACTCACAACCAGCATCGACTAAGACTAAATCACCGTCTTGCAGCACATCTTTATTATCAATGTAATGCAAGGTGCAGGCATTAATACCACCGCCAACGATACTGGGGTAGGCCGACGAGCGACACCCGTTCTGGATAAAGTGCTGCAAATACTCGCCTTCCAGCTGATATTCAAACATCCCCACACGACAAGCCTGCATACCTTTCATGTGCGCCTGAGCGGAAATTTTCCCCGCCTGCTTCATCAATTGCATTTCACTTTTGCTTTTGTACAACCGCAAATCATGCAGAAAATGATCCAGAACCATAAACTCATTAGGTGGTTGCGCGCCGCTACGCACCTTGGAGCGGATGACTTTGATCCAACTCATGACCTTATTATCGAAATCCTGATTAGAACCCATCGAATAATAAACTTTGTCACAGCCCTCCATCAGGCCCGGCAAAATATCATTGATATCGCTGATTGGGAAAGCATCGTCCGCACCAAATAACTCGCAAACCCGCTCGGGACCGGCAATATAGCCATCCCATAATTCACGCTCCGGGTCTCGTTCACGGCAGAACATAATGAACTCTCCATGCTTACGCCCCGGCTTTAACACCATTACCGCATGCGGCTCGGTGAACCCGCTCATGTAGTAAAAATCACTGTCTTGCCGATAAGGGTGTTCAACATCACGATTACGTGTTCGAACTGGCGCGGCGGGCAATATCGCCACACTATTCTCACCCATTAAGGCCATCAAATGTTGACGACGCTGCTGGAATTCTCTAGCGGATATCTGCATCTATAAATCTCTATTTAGTCGCGACGGATAGGGGGTTAGTGAAGATAGGGCGGCGACTGATTCGTAGTCGTCTTGAGTGGCTTATCCTTATCAGTCATCAATTCACTATAAATAAGAATGACGGCCATTCTCACATATTCTGAAACCTGCATTAAATCCTGCTCATCCTCCTCGGTTTCGTCTAAGTCATCCCGCGCAATCTGTGCTATTTCAGCAAAATCCTCTAACGATTCACGCGCATCTTCAGACAGACTCGCTAATTGACCGTTACCAAAACCAGCTAAAAACCCTTGGCACCATAGGCCTACGCTTTCCACCCGCCGGCTTAAATCAACCTCCTCACTGGGTAGCACTAATGCCAATTCGAACCCAGGGGTTTGCAACTGCGAAGCAGTGTTTTTATACAGCTCACCCAGCAATTCTTTAGCATTGTTGTTGTTTATTTTTACCTGCTCCAGGTAGCTGGCAACACTTCGCAACCATGCCGTCTCGCTTGGCACTTTACCTTGTACCAGCAACCCACAGAGTAGCCCATGGCATTCAGACGGTGACGCAAATACACCCATTTCCACAAACAAATTTGCCAGCAGGCGAAATAGCACTTCAGCACCTTCTGTTCTATCTAAATCCGTCATTGACATTCCAATAGACAATTCGCAGCGCCAAGAGAAGCTCAATTTCCCTGTTGCCGACTGAGTAAAATATGATTTGCGACCGTTGACCACCGTGCGCGACGCAACTATAGTACTACAAGACTTCAAATTTAAAAAAATAATGCTATGAGTGAATTAGATTTCAAAGCGCTGGAGCTTAAAGTTAATCAGTTGATAGAAACCTGTCGATTGATGCACGAAAAAAACATTGCACTAACTAAAGAAAATCAGACCTATAAAGCTGATCGTTCTCAGGCTATAAAGCAAAAGGACATGGCCCGTCACCAAGTTGAGGGTATGATCTCTCGTCTTAAAGCAATGGAACATTAACTTTGGCTACGAGCGCCAATACCACCAAGGTACATATTCTAGATAAAGAGTACCTGATCGCCTGTCCGCCAGAAGAACAACAGGCTTTGCAACAGTCGGCCCAGCACCTGGACAATCAAATGCGCGCCATTCGCAGCTCAGGCAAAGTGCATGGTTTAGAGCGGATCGCCGTCATGGCAGCTTTAAATATTACCCATGAATTTATTAAAAAAGACCAGGCCCATAGCAGCAGCCAAGGCACCGCGCTGCGTCTCGCCACCAAAATAGACGACTTCTTAAAAGATATCTCCTAGCCTCTTGAGTTTCCCGATTTTGACTGTGGAACATGGTCGACCTTAGTGAAGCTAAATTTTCGCCTTTTAAAACCATTTCGCGCCAAGACCCGCTTTCGTAAACCAAAACAATCTAAAAAACCTGTAGTAAAAACTGACAAAATCATCCTATGCGATATACTAGTTAACAAGCTCTCTGTTACGTTCGCTAGTCAGTTTAGTCCTCGAGCCTATATTTAAATTTTGGGGGCGACTTCGAAGTGAAGGTGTGCATGTCCGTTCATTCGGAAAGCCTGATTTGCTTCAGCTGCCACCGCCTTGGACCAATGGTTCAAGGGCTTGGCTGACAACGGCGTTTCGGAGAGCTGCTAAATCCTACCCTTGCCGCCACTATCCGTTTTATAATTCTTTCTCCTACAAATCTAAATTTTCCGGGTTTTCTATGCTCGATAAAACGCATTTGCGACAAAGAATGCGGCGTACACGCCAGGCCTTGAGTGCTTCACAACAACAGGAAGCATCGGTGGCTTTAGGTCATGTTTTAGCGGATTTTCCGCTATTCAAAAATAGCCGGCATATAGCGTTTTATTTGGCAAATGGCGGTGAAATCAACCCTCACCCGCTCGTCGAAGCGGCCTGGAAGATGGAGATATCCTGCTACCTACCCGTATTGGCCCGCAATGGTGACAACCAATTAAATTTCGCACGCTATTCTCAGCAATCAATCCTGGAAAATAACCGTTACGGCATCCCGGAACCGGAATACTCGCCAGAGAATTTACAGCCGCCTCAAGCCTTGGATTTGGTGTTCGTACCCTTAGTGGCGGTGGATACAGAGGGGAATCGGTTGGGCATGGGCAAGGGCTATTATGACCGCACCTTCGCTTTTCTGAAGCAGCAGCCACAACCGCAAAAGCCAATGCTGATCGGATTAGCGCATGGCTTTCAACTAATGGATCAGATCAAACCGAGCGAGTGGGACGTACCGCTTCAGGGTATCGCTACAGAGCGAGAGCTAACGCTATTTAGCTAAGAAAATCTGGTAAGCCGGGTTAGCCGTTTCTTCACTGAAGGGGTAGCCAATCTTTCTAAAATATTCTTCAGCCCGTTTTTTCTCGTTAGCCGGAACCTGCAAACCCACCATCACACGGCCATAGGCGGCACCATGATTTCGGTAATGGAACAAAGATATATTCCAGCGCTGGCCTAAGGTCTGCAGAAACTTCATCAGCGCACCCGGACGTTCGGGAAATTCAAAACGAAACACCAGCTCATTCTGCGCTTTGGGTGCACGGCCACCGACTAAATGGCGCACATGCAGTTTCGCCATTTCATTATCGGTAAGATCAAGCACAGCGTATTTAAGCTTACCTAACTCAGCAATTAATTTAGCGCGCTCTTTACCACCGTCACTGAGCTGAACGCCTACAAAAACCTGTGCATCCGACTCATCGGCATAGCGATAATTAAATTCGGTAATATTACGTTTACCTAGATCACCACAGAATTTCTTAAAACTTCCTGGCACTTCGGGAATCGTTACGGCAATAATCGCTTCACGTTTTTCACCCAACTCTGAACGCTCAGAAATATGCCGCAGGCGATCAAAATTAACATTAGCACCGCTATCAATAGCCAATAGGGTCTTACCACGAACACGATTGGTTTCGATATATTTTTTCAGCCCAGCCACCGCCAACGCGCCAGCAGGCTCGGCAATCGAGCGCGTATCATCAAAGACATCTTTAATCGCACCGCAGATTTCATCAGTATTAACCGTCACGATTTCATCGACACACTGCTTGACGATACGAAAGGTTTCTTTGCCCGCCTGGGCCACTGCTACGCCATCAGCAAAAATGCCAACCTCTGGCAAAATGACTCGGCGCCCTTTCTCCAAAGCCGCCTTCATGCAGGCAGAATCCTCGGCTTCTACCCCAATCACTTTTACATCCGGTCGTACGAATTTGATATAGGCAGCCACACCCGCAATCAGTCCGCCACCGCCCACCGGCACAAATACAATGTGTAACGGCCCTGTCACCTGGCGTAAGATTTCCATGCCAACCGTGCCCTGCCCGGCTATCACGTCGGGATCATCAAAAGGGTGAACATAAGTATAGCCTTTTTCCTTGGCTAACTTATGGGAATGAGCAGAGGCTTCATCGTAGGTGTCACCGTGTAAAATGACTTTTGCACCGCGTGCACGTACTGACGCCACTTTAATGTTCGGTGTCGTTTTCGGCATCACAATAACCGTGCTAATACCCAGCTTTTTTCCAGACAGCGCAAGCCCTTGCGCATGATTGCCAGCGGAGGCAGCAATTACGCCTTTGGCACGTTGTGCAGCGGTTAAACGGGACATCTTGTTATAGGCGCCTCGTAACTTGAACGAAAAAACCGGCTGTAAATCCTCGCGTTTAATCAGAATACGGTTGTGGTAGCGTTCTGAGAGAAACCGTGCCTCATCAACCGGGGTCTCGATAGCGACATCATAGACTCTGGCTTCTAATATTTTTTTTACGTACTGTTGCGGCATGAGAACCTGCGATCACCTTATAAACTTGAGAAGAGGCCTATGATAAAGAGTTAGTGCCGAACAAGTCTATAATCAATCGCGCCAAGGCCTTATAATCTCGGCGCAACGCCTCTTTTCACTTGCGGAAAATCTTCTCCATGACAAATAACCCCATGACGCAGAATGAACTGAAACAGGCCGTCGGACAAGCTGCCGTCGATCATATCCAAAATAGATTACAGAATGACACCATTGTCGGCGTCGGCACTGGCTCTACCACCAACTATTTTATTGACGCCTTGGCGCAAATCAAGCACCGCTTCGATGGCGCCGTGTCCAGCTCCATCGCTAGCTCAGAGCGATTAAAGGCACATGGCATTCCGGTATATGAGCTGACAGTTGTTGACAAGGTAGCGGTCTACGTTGACGGTGCCGACGAAACCAATGCGGCGCTGGAACTGATTAAAGGTGGCGGCGGGGCGCTGACGCGGGAAAAAATTATTGCCGCCGTGGCGGAAGAATTCGTCTGTATCGTTGACGCCAGTAAGCAAGTCGATGTACTAGGCAACTTTCCGCTACCAGTTGAGGTTATCCCGATGGCGCGCAGCCATGTCGCACGCGAGCTGGTGAAGCTGGGCGGCGCACCGGAATACCGAGACGGTTTCGTAACCGATAATGGCAATATTATTCTGGACGTCCACAACCTGGAAATTCTTCAACCGATGAAACTGGAAAGTCAGATTAATAATATTGTCGGAGTAGTCAGCAATGGCTTATTCGCACAGCGTCCCGCTGACGTCCTGTTGGTAGGCAGCGCGCAAGGAATTTTGCAGGTTCGCGCAAAATAATTTGAATCTTTGAAACCTTTTCCAAACGGCTTGTCTGAATGGCAAATTTTGTAATTTATTGAGTTCGTTGCCTAGCGCAGTCGTTAGACAAAGATCTCATGAGGTATGTATGGGTAAACTATTTAAATTCCTTGCGGTAATTTTAGTTACGCTGATAGTCGCTATCGGATTATTAACGTTCTATTTATTGACCATCTTTGATCCCAATGACTTTAAGCAGGAAATCCAGCAGTGGGTCAAACAGCAAACTCAGCTAGAGCTGGCAATTGACGGGGATCTTTCTCTCTCGGTATTTCCTTGGTTAGGTGTCGCTGCCAATAGCGTTACGCTGAATAAAACACAACAGGAAATTGCTGCAGTTAAGGAACTGCAAATTTTTGCGAAACTCAAACCTCTGCTCAACGGTAAGCTGGTGGTGGATGGCGTCAAGGTAGACCACCTTAAACTCAATCTAATCGTGGATAAGAATGGCAAAGGAAACTGGGAAATTGACAGCCCCTCGATCAATAAAACAACAAACAAAAACCAGGCATCGCTAGCCAGCGCACCCCTTGCAGCATTCAGCCTGGGCGATGTTAGCATTCAACATGCTGAGATCAGCTATCGGGATTTACAACAAAAAACCCATCATCAACTGCTCGATCTAGCACTGCAAATTCGTAACCCAGAGCTTGCTAACCATTTTCCGCTAACCGCTGACTTCAATTATCTTCAAGCCGATAATAAGGTCAGCGTGCCAGTTCATATCGACACTAACATCACCCTGGACTTACCCAATCAAGCCGCCCAACTTGAAGATTTGAGCATTGAACTCGCCAAAACACGCATCCTGGGTGAAGTTAAGGCGAGTAGGCTATTTAACAAACCGCAGTTTACCAGCCAATTGGAGATTGGCGCATTTAACCCCAGCCGATGGGCAGTGCTGCTACAAGTCCCCAGCCTTGCCGATATGGATTTACCGATAGTGATGCAATTAACCGCAGCGCTAGACACCGACGAAGATACCCTGAAGTTGAGCAGCATCTCCGTCGAATCAAGTTTAGTGAAAGCGCACGGCAGCGCCAATATTAGCCAACTCAGTCTGGAACCGAATACCCAGGGTAAGCTGCAAATCCAATTTAACGACTTAAAGCGACTATTGGTGATGTCAGGAAATGCGCTCTCTCCGCAGGACCCAAAAGCGTTAAACCAACTTTCCAGTCAATTCAGATTTAAAGCCAGCGGACAATCGCTGAATATTAGTGAGCTTGACCTGACACTTGATCAAACCAAACTTACCGGTAATTTTGCGCTTAAAAACTATGACAAACCGGACATAGTATTCAATCTCTCCGGCGACGCCTTTAATCTCGACCGCTATCTGCCTAAAACAACCGCAGCAACGGATCAACCGCAGAAAAATAAAGAGCAGCCACCGGCACTGCTACTACCCGTTGCGCTGCTGGGTGCGCTGAATATTGACAGCGTGCTGCAACTTAAAAAACTGGTTGCCTCCGGTTTAACGATTGAAAATCTCAACTTTAAAGCTAAAGGTCATAACGGACTCATCAACCTGGAGCAAATTAAAGGCGATCTTTACGAAGGCAACTTCGCCATTGACGGAGTCATCGACGCCCGTGGTAAAACCCCACAGGTCGCCATCAACAAAACTCTCAATAATATGCAGGCCGGCCCAGTACTCAAAGCCCTAGCCGATATAGACTACATCTCCGGCAAATTAAATCTGGCTCTCAATATCAGCGCGCAGGGGAACGATCTAGACCACATAAAACGTAGCCTCAACGGTAAAGCCAATTTCTCGGTGACAAATGGTGTCTTGAAGGAGATCAGCCTGGAGCAAATGGTCTGTGAAGGCATCGCTACCATTCGTCAGCTAGAACTAGCCCCCAGCGCAAGCCAGGACACGCAATTCAAAACTTTCGATGGCAGCATGACTATTAATAATGGCTTAGTGAATCTGCAAGCTCTGAACATCGCTGTCGAAAAACTTAAGGCGCGCGGCACCGGTACCATCAATCTGCCAAAGGAAACCTTAGATTTGGGTATTTACACAACCCTGTTGGGCGATCTGGAAAACAAAGCCTGCGAAGTGCACGCGCGTTATCGCGACATTGAATGGCCGATCCGCTGCGCAGGCAAGTGGGATGCCGAACCTTCCGACCTTTGTTCCATTGATACAAAACAAATGCAAAAAATTATTGTTAAGCTTGCCGAAAAAGAACTCAAACTGAAAGCTGGCAGCAAACTGGAAGAAACCCTGCGCAAGAACTTAGGTGATGATTTTGGCGACCAGCTGCAACAAATACTAAAATTCAAATGACGCCCAGCCAGTTTAGTCGGGCAATTCTAAAATGGTTTGCTCTGCATGGTCGCACAGACTTGCCCTGGCAAATGGCAATCAACCCGTATCGCGTCTGGGTTTCGGAAATCATGCTCCAGCAAACGCAGGTCAGCACGGTTATTCCTTACTATGAGCGTTTTCTCGTCAGCTTCCCCAACGTGAAGCAATTAGCGGTTGCGAGCGAAGACCAGGTTTTGTCACACTGGTCCGGGCTTGGCTACTATGCCCGCGCCCGTAACCTGCATAAAACAGCCAAACAGATACAGCAGCAATACCAAGGTAACTTTCCTAACTCCGTAGAGGAATTATCTGCGCTCCCCGGCATTGGTCGCTCCACCGCCGGAGCCATTATCAGTATTGCAATGAATAGTCGTGCACCTATTTTAGACGGCAATGTAAAACGTGTGTTATCGCGCTTTCATGCTATCGAAGGCTGGGCAGGACAATCCGCCGTGGCGGCAAGGCTTTGGCAATATGCTGAAGACTACACACCAAAGTCTAACGTCGCGGCCTACACCCAAGCGATCATGGATCTTGGTGCGACTATCTGCACCCGCACCAAGCCCCAGTGCCATCAATGCCCGCTAAGTAGAAACTGCGCTGCCCATTTGAGCGACCAGACGTCGGCCTTTCCCCAGCGCAAACCCAAAATTAACATTCCCACCAAACAAACCTATTGCCTCATTTTAAAAAACCAGAACGGGGAAGTTTTGTTAGAAAAGCGACCACCTGTGGGTATCTGGGGTGGCCTTTGGAGTTTTCCGGAAGATACAGCGAAAAACACACTATACGAGCGATGGCAGCAAAGACTCGGATGCGAAATCAACGATCCGAGCGAATGCGATACGCTACGACATACCTTCTCCCACTTTCACCTTGAACTACAACCAATTCAAGCACAAATCCAATATCAGAGCACACAGATACAAGATTCAGACCGTTGGCGCTGGTATCAGACGAAAGAACTTAAAAAAATTGGCCTCGCCGCTCCCATCAAAAAACTACTCGAAAGAGGCTAAGAAAAAACTGAACTAGTCTTATCCTACCTAGCTAAGTACAATGCAACACTCAGCTTTATGACGATTAGGAAGCCCCATGAGTCGCACAGTTTTTTGTAAAAAATATCAGCAAGAATTAGAAGGCCTCGATGCCCCCCCCTATCCTGGGCCAAAAGGACAGGATATCTTTGATAACGTCTCCAAAAAAGCTTGGCAGGAATGGCTGCAACATCAAACCATGATTATCAACGAGCGCAAACTAAATATGGTCGATGCCGCCTCACGCAAATTTCTGGCTGAGCAAATGGAAAAATTTCTTACCGGTGAAGACTTCGCGCGCGCCGAGGGCTATGTGCCACCCAGCAAGCCGGAATAACCAAATTTTGGCAGAATTACTCTTGACTACAATTCGCTAGAACGGTTTAATAGCCGCCCTGTTCGATTGGGTTATTTGCTTATCCATCGACAACGTCTAAAAAGAATGCCCAGATAGCTCAGTCGGTAGAGCAGAGGACTGAAAATCCTCGTGTCGATGGTTCGATCCCGTCTCTGGGCACCATTCTTTTCTCTTTATTTCTCCTTCTTATTGATACACAATTGTAACCCGTTGCAGGTGTATTTGCGCACCAATGGTTAGCTAAAAAATACTCTTCACTTGCAAGGACGTTCCTAAATAATTTCCCGAGATCATAAGGATGTGATGCAGTTGATCAAAATCTTAACTTTTATTTTAGTTTTAATAAGCTCTCAAATTTCTGCTGACACCAATATAGTAGAAAGCGTACCTGAAATCGGGAAAATACTGACTTGGCCTGCTCAGAAAATTAGCAACGACGTAACTGATATTTTCATAAAACAACAGAATATCGAGCTGACGCCTGTAAGTATTGATTACAAAGGCAATCGAATAACCTTTCAATATCAGATGTGGAAACTTAAAGAAAAATCAGTATGCGCAAACTATCCTGAAAACACCCCTGAAAAATCTAGATGCACAATTGCAGCAAAGGAAGTTTTCAATATAGCTTGCGCCCAATTAGGTCAACAAAAAGACAAAGACGTTATAGCCACAAGAACTCAACGAATGTACTGCAACGCTGCTAGTGATTTCAAGCCATTAATTATTCAAATATCAGCCGCAAACAAAGAAACAGAAACTCAAAAAGCACGCAAAGAATGCAACGCTCTTATTGCTGCAGAGATAGGGAGTAATGACCCGTTTGTAACCGCAAAAAGGGAGAAAGCCTGTAATTATTACGAGGCATTAAAATAAATACCGGTATTTACATACGACCTTGAACTTCCCCCGAAAAAATCATTGAACTACTACCAATCTGATGTAATCTATTATGCACTACTATCGAAATGTTGCATGTTGGCTTCATGGCAAAGTTCAAGCAGGTGTTCAAACAAATCATTCTCAACCTGACATTACTGGTCTTTCTTGGCCAAAGCCTTGTCGCGGCTGCGAATCCCTGTTTGCAGTCAGACAAGATGTCTGGCACTGGTCTTGAGAGCACAATGACGATGGATCACACCAACCATGTTGACGCTAACCAAGTTTCGTCCGACATAAACCATTGCGATATGCCGGACTGCGATTGTGATTTAGGCGGCTGCTATTCTGTCCTCTGCGCAAGCGGTGCAAATACCACCCATCGGTTTGGCCCAAAACCAATACCAAAGCTTGCAGCTCAAACAGGCTTCACCTCCTCTTTTTCGACCACCCATAATCCGCTAATACAGGATAGCTGCGCCCGAATTTCGGCGTATTGAGCGTTCCGCTCAGCTATTCGCACGTTATTGGCGGGAGAATTTAGGCTCCCGATTTCTATTGTGAATAAAATCCGCTCCGGGAGCGACTATGAATACCAAACCAATACGCATGAAATGGCGCCAACCTGTTTCAATCTTTTTGCGTACGGCGGGCTGCCTTTTGATGCTCTATATCACGCAGGCGCAATCCTCGATTAATATCCCGCCATTAACCTTGACTAGCGCGGTTGAACTGGCAGTGGGCAATAATCCATCGCTGGCTGAAGTACAGGCGCGCTATGAGGCGATGGCGGAAATCCCTTCCCAGGTCAGCGCTCTACCAGACCCAATGTTACAGCTGAACCTGATGAATATGCCGACGGACTCTTTCGATTTCGATCAGGAACCCATGACGCAAATACAGTTCGGTGTGACGCAGGCGATACCCTTCCCCGGTAAATTATCACTGCGCCACGACGCGGCACAAGCTGCCGCTATGGCGGCGGCCTATTCTGTTGATGAGCTGCGTTTGGATTTGATTAATCGTGTCAGGGAATCCTGGTGGCGGCTTTATTACCTGGATCGCGCGCTGGAGACTACAGCGAGCAATCAAGCACTGTTGCGCCAGTTTATTGAAGTCGCCACCACCAAATACGAAACGGGTCAAGGCTTGCAACAGGACGTCTTGCTGGCGCAACTGGAACTTTCCAAACTTATGGATCAGCATATCCAATTACGCTCCCTACGGTTACGGCAATCAATCAAACTCAACATCCTGATGAATACCCAGCCAAATCAACCGATACGGTTACCCAGTCAGGTGTCAACGCAGCTACCGGATATTAAAGAAGAAGCGTTTTACTATGAGCATGCCGAGTCCTCACGACCCTTATTGAAGCAGGCGGAACATCAACTCGCCAGCGCCCAATCACAGTTGGATTTAGCCAAACGTGATCACTATCCTGATTTCAGTCTGGGGCTGACTTACGGCGACCGACAGGGTAGCAATGCGTTACCCATGGGCGGTTCTCGCTCAGATTTTTTATCACTTATGATTGGTGTAAAAATTCCCCTATACGCGGGCGCGAAACAGTCAAAAGCAGTAAAGCAACGCAGCAGCGAATTCCACCAAAATCGCTATGCGTTGCTGGATGACAGGCTCAAGGTAATGGCGGAAATTTCTAACGCGATCACTGATTACCAGCGCTCACGCGAACAGTTTAATTTGTTTGAAAAAGGCATTGTACCGCAGGCGCAGCAAACGGTTGAGTCGATGCTGGCCGGCTATCAGGTGAACCAGGTCGATTTTCTCAACCTGGTGCGTAGCCAAATCACCCTATTCAATTATGAACTGCAATATTGGAAGACACTCAGCGAAGCCAAGCAAGCATTATCCAGCCTAGAAGCCGCTGTTGGAGAGGATACAATCTATGAATAAGTCCAGCATTGTTATCGCCATTCTCATGCTCAGCATCGGGCTACTCACTGGCTATTGGTTCTCAGATAGCACGTTTGAGCCGACGCAACCCAGCGCCAGTAAAACTGCGCAACCGCTGTTTTACCGTAACCCGATGAACCCCTCCATCACCTCTCCCGTGCCCGCTAAGGATTCCATGGGCATGGACTATGTGCCGGTGTTCGCTAATGCCGCTGAACGCAGTGATAGCGCTGGCACCGTGAGCATCGACCCAGTGATGGTACAAAACATCGGAGTGCGCACAGCGATTGCCAAAAGAGCCTCCCTGAGCCGCTCTATTCGTGCACTGGGCCGGGTGGCCTTTGATGAACAGCGTATCGTTAACTTACACCCCAAGGTAGAAGGTTGGATTGATGAAATCCACATTGATAAAACCGGACAGCAGGTGAAAAGTGATGATATTTTATTGAGCATCTATTCACCCAACCTCGTTTCAACGCAGCAGGAATATCTGTTGGCCCTGAACAATCGAGCAGCACTTAAGGAGAGCCCCTTTGCTGAAATTAGTAAAGGCGCGGAGTCGCTGGTCACCAGTGCGCGACAACGGCTAGAGATGCAGGATGTTGCCGATCATCAGATTCGTGAATTGGAACAAACCCGACAAATCAAAAAAAACCTACATATTCACGCACCGACCACAGGCACGGTGATTCGCATCGGAGCACGTCAAGGACAATACGTCACTCCAGCAACGGAGCTGTACATGCTGGTCGACCTGAGTCAAGTTTGGGTGTTTGCGGATGTCTACGAATATGAACTACCCTGGGTTAAGATTGGCGACCAGGTCACCATGACCTTAGCCTCCGCACCAGGCAAAACCTTTGTCGGCAAACTGGATTATATCTACCCCTACGCCGAGACCAAAACCCGTACCACCAAGGTACGCCTAGTGTTTGATAATCATGAACTGCTACTGCGCCCTGATATGTTTGCCGAGGTGATTATCCAGGCGGATACACAAACGGACGCCATTGTTATTCCCGCCGAGGCAGTAGTTCGATCCGGTAGTCAGGATCAAGTTTTTCTGGTGCGTTCACCCGGCAAGTTTACCCCCAGAACTGTTACTCTGGGTTTGGAGTCAGCGGGTCTGGTTGAAGTCTTGAAAGGACTCGAAGCCGGTGATGAAATCGTCACATCGGCACAATTTTTAGTTGATTCAGAATCAAAATTAAGTGAAGCCACGAGTAAAATGTTAGGGCTAGCGGCACCAGTATTTACCACCACTGAAACACCAGCAAATGACACCGAACATAGCTTCCATAATGCAAGTTCACGTGACATGCCAGTTTTAGATCAGGAAGTGGAAACACCGGATCATCATGGAGCGTACCAGCATGATTAACACCATCATTACGGCCTCATTACGCGCACGGTTTTTGGTACTGCTGGCGGCGCTGCTGATTGGCTTAAGTGGGTTATACGCCTATAAAAATATGCCGCTGGATGCAATCCCGGACTTATCCGATATTCAGGTCATTCTGTTTACTAAGTATCCCGGTCAATCGCCCCAGGTGATTGAAGATCAGGTAACCTATCCGCTAACTACCGCCATGCTGTCGGTGCCAAAAACCAAAGTGGTGCGCGGCTACTCCTTCTTCGGCATGTCTTTCGTTTATGTGATTTTTGAAGACGGCACCGATATGTATTGGGCCAGATCACGGGTATTAGAAGCCCTCAATTTTGCCAGTAATAGACTGCCCCAGGGCGTCACCCCCACGCTAGGGCCGGATGCAACCGGGGTTGGTTGGATTTATGAATATGCCCTGATTGATCGTAGCGGCAAACACGACCTCGCACAATTACGCTCGCTGCAGGATTGGTACCTACGCTATCCGCTACAGACAGTGAAAGGTGTTGCCGAGGTCGCCTCCATTGGCGGCTTCGTTAAACAGTATCAGGTTGAGGTCGACCCCAATGCTTTGCTGCGCTATGACATTCCACTCAGCACAATCAAAATGGCGATCAACGCTTCCAACCAGGATGTCGGTGGTCGTCTGCTCGAAATGGCGGAAACTGAATACATGGTGCGCGGCCTCGGTTATATCCGCTCGATTGACGACCTCAACAGCATTGCAGTTGCCGTCGACGCGAACGGCACGCCTGTGCGTCTGCGCGATGTAGCACAAGTGCATCTTGGCCCCGAATTACGCCGTGGTGTGGTTGATCTTAACGGTGAAGGCGATGTGGCCGGTGGCGTAGTGGTTATGCGCTATGGCGAAAATGCGCTGGCCACAATTAAGGCTGTGCGCATCAAGCTGGAAGAGCTTAAAAAGGGGTTACCGGAAGGGGTTGAAATTGTCCCGGTTTATGATCGCGGTGATCTGATCGAACGCGCCGTCAATAGCTTAAATACTGCTCTACTGGAAGAGTTACTAATTGTCAGCCTGGTGGTGATGCTTTTCTTACTGCACGTCCGTTCAGCGATGGTCGTTATCATCACCCTTCCCTTAGGTATTTTGATGGCCTTTTTGGTGATGCGCTGGCAAGGTCTGAATGCCAACATAATGTCACTTGGCGGCATTGCCATCGCCATTGGCGCCATGGTCGATGGGGCTATCGTGATGGTGGAAAATGGCCATCGCTGTTTAGCGAAAGCGGTCACGGCAAAAGGCGAAGACCTGACAAACAAAGAACATTGGCAAGCAATTGGCAAAGCCTGCCGTGAAGTCGGGCCGTCACTCTTCTTCTCGCTGCTCATCATTACCGTTTCCTTTATGCCAATATTCTCATTGCAGGCTCAGGAAGGTCGTTTGTTCAGCCCACTCGCCTTTACCAAAACCTACGCAATGGCCGCTTCAGCGATTCTTGCCATCACACTGGTGCCGGTTTTGATGGGTTACTTCCTGCGCGGCAAAATCACCGCCGAAGAGAAAAACCCGATCAATCGTTTGCTACATCAGTTACACACCCCGGTTTTGCGCTTGGCGATGCAACACCGGAGCATTACTCTCGCCCTCGCGGCAATCTTACTTGCAGCGACCTATTACCCCTATGCGCAATTAGGCAGCGAGTTTATGCCGCCACTGGACGAAGGCGACATTCTCTATATGCCCACCACCTTCCCTGGCATTTCAATTACCAAAGCTAAAGAGCTGGTACAGCAGACCGATAAAATTTTGGCCCGTTTTCCAGAAGCAGCCTCTGTGTTTGGCAAAGCCGGTCGCGCCGAAACTGCCACCGACCCTGCACCCCTATCGATGTTGGAAACAACAATCAGACTAAAACCGAAAGAGGAATGGCCTGACCCTAGCAAAACCACCAAGCAACTGATGGCAGAAATGGATCGAGCCATTCAGTTTCCTGGCTTGACGAATAGTTGGACCATGCCCATTAAAACCCGCACCGACATGCTCGCCACCGGTATTAAAACACCGGTTGGCATTAAGGTTTCAGGGCCTGACCTCGCCGTACTACAAAGGCTCACCATGGACATCGAGCAGATAATGAAAAAGCTACCGGAAACGACTTCTGCTTTCGGTGACAAATCTGTCGGCGGCTACTATCTGGATTTCACCATCAATCGTGATAATGCTGCCCGTTATGGACTGACGGTGGGCGCGGTGCAGGACGTTATCGCAACTGCTATTGGCGGCACCAACATCACCGAAACTGTCGAAGGGTTGGAACGCTACCCAGTGAACCTGCGCTACCCCAGAGCATTGCGGGATAACTTGGAAAGCCTAAAGCGTGTGTTAATTCCGACGCCAAGCGGTAATCAGGTTCCCCTAACCTTGGTAGCTGATATCGATTACCGTCGCGGCCCACCTGTCATTAAGAGCGAAGGCGCCAGACCGAACGCCTGGGTTTATGTGGATATATCCACCTCGGATATCGGCGGCTTCGTCCGTAAAGCCAAACAACGAGTGGCCGATGAAATCAATCTGCCAGTCGGTTACGCGCTAAATTGGGCCGGGCAGTTTGAATATATGGAGCGCGCCGCTGAACGCCTGCGCATCATCCTCCCTATTACCCTAATAATTATTTTTCTACTGCTCTACCTAAACTTTCGCAATGTCACTGCCCCGCTGGTGGTGATGCTATCTATCCCTTTCGGGTTTGTGGGCGGCATTTGGCTGATCTACGCCAACAACTATAATTTTTCTGTCGCAGTCGTGGTAGGGTTTATCGCCCTGGCCGGAATGGCAGCAGAAATTGGTGTACTGGTATTAGGTTTTATAGATCGCGAAATCGCGTCACGGCGTACCGGAGGAAATTCGAAGCTAGCTACTGAGATAATCAAAGATGCCGTTCTCAAGGCCACTTCGAAACGGGTTCGCCCCATCGCCATGACTGTATTATCAACCATGGCCGGTTTAGTACCGATCATGCTCAGTAGCGGTACCGGCTCGGATGTAACGCAACCCATCGCCGCACCTATGTTAGGAGGCATGTTCTCGGTGCTGCTGTTGAACCTGTGGGTATTACCTGTGATTTATAGCCTGGTGCTGCAGTATCAGGAAAGTAAATCTGCTTGATCGAGACCAACCATACCTTCTTAGGGAGAAGGTATGGTTGGGGGGGTATAAAGGTAGTAGCGTAGTTCTACTCGATACGATAATCTATTCGCCAACGGATGGTTAATAGCTCCATGGACCTCAAGGGGTTAGGCAGATGACAGAACGACCAAACAATAACAATTTCCTATTTTCACAAATACATATCGAAGTTGCGCGCAACTCAACCGATGACTTCAATCTTTTTCATGACAAAAACCATTGGCCGCAAATTGTCGGCAATCCGTTTGCCGGACCGATTGTCCTGGGCTTTCAGCTCGAATGTTTGATCGAATATCAATTACGGTTGTTTCGCGAAAAGATGCAAGAGAACGCAATAATTGACCACGAACAACTGCAATTTAGTAATTATCAATTTACCTTCGCCAATGTGGTAAAACCGGAGCAAGCTGTTGCGGTGGACATACGAAAGTCCGTTTTAAGCACAACGGATACGCCAGCTCTTTCAAACCGTGTCGCCATCAAGACCGACACAGGGCTAGTTTTATTGGGCTATAAAAAAGAAACCCAAACCCCTTTATGTTTAGCCGATACCGATCTCAGCTGGCTACCAGATTTGAAGCTATTAGATGATCGTTCGTTCTTCTCAGATCAGCACTATTTCATCAAACGTAAATACATGAACGTTGGCAATGCTAAGAATTTTTTATCGGGCTCGCTGGCAGAACAATCGGATTATTTTGACGAGCTGAATGATAAATTTATCTTCCCCGAAACCTTTCCGATGGCGCTGGTTTCCTGTGCGCTACTGGAGCGAGCATTTAAGCAAGGGCACGATTTCAAAAAAGACCCGATGGTCTATACCTCGCATAAGTTTTCCGTAGATAGGGCCCTCAACGCCAAGCTAAAGAGCAACGATCAACTCAACATATTGGTGGCGCCGCCGCAGATAATGACAACTGGTCAGGGGTTAGGCGCTTCCGGTGCAACACAACAACTTTATCATTGCTATGGTTTGCTCACCGACAATCGGGTGTTATTTCGAGCTGAGATATCCTTAGCGGCATTAACCGAGATTTTAAAAAGAGCCTGAAATATCCTTACGTTTTGCTCCATGACAAACCACTAGATTCCCCGGCATTCAACAATTCAATTAGAAAAACACGCTCTATAGGCGTATATTCTTGGTACGGAACCCGCCTACCGGGAAGCCTAATGACCGTCGCAAGTAGGAGGCACGATGAAACGTCCACCATACTTACCCATCCTATTATTGGTTTTTGGCACTGCGCTAAGCACCCTAAGTCTTGCTGCAAAATACCAACCTATCAACGAAATTCCACATTCTGTACCGGACAGCCAGGAAGAAAAACAAATTTGGGAAATTGGCAAGGAGCACCAGAAGCAGGTTCGCGAAACCGGCGAGGTGATTGATGACCCGGAGATGGAAGCCCAGCTCGAAGCTTTAGTGGCGCGGCTGATGGGGGATATGGTAGAAACCATTGGCATGGAAGTGAAAGTCCTCATCTTCAAGGACCCAACGGTTAATGCATGGGTTTATCCCGATGGCGCCATTGCGGTACAAACTGGATTACTGGCCGAGCTGGAAAATGAGGCCCAACTGGCCGCTATTCTAGGCCATGAAATTTCACACTTTTTGAATCGACATGCCTTTATCCAAATTAAATCCAAACAAAAGCAGTCGGCTATCGGCAAAGGCTTAGGCCTGCTCGCCACTGCCGCCGTTGCAGCAAAAACAGGCACCCTGGATACCAGTTTGATGGGCGCGGGACAGGTCTGGACCGATCTGGTCACTAGCGGATATTCCCGCAATTTAGAAACTAAGGCAGACGAGCAAGGCTTACAGTTATTGGTCGCTGCCGGTTACGAGCCCAATCAAGCATTACCGGCCTTTGAAGCACTACGGATCAAAGACGACGACCAGTTGAACGTAGGAAAAATATGGAGCAGCCACCCGGACATTGACTCTCGCCTCAAAAACCTTAAAAAACAAATCAAAAGGATTAAATCGCCACCGCATAATATTCCGCCGGAACAATCCTATGTCGAAGCTTACGGCAAGGCACTACTGGTGGATGCTCAGCTCGATCTGCAACGGCAACGTTATCAGCGTGCACACAAAACCTTGCAACGCTACACCCGTGCTTTACCAGATCAGCCATTTGGGCACTACATGGTCGGTGAAGCCTATCGGAAAGAATACCCAGAAGGCCCCGATTTTAAACCGCGCCTAGCGGCCTATCAAAAGGCGATCGCTGTCGATCCGGAGTTTGCGCTGGCGCATAAAGAACTGGGCATGGCCTATCGTCAGCAGCAATTGAATGAACCAGCAACAGCCGCTTTCAATCGCTATCTGGCACTCGTACCCGATGCTGCGGACGCACCTATTATCCGCTGGTATATTGACTCGTCAAATCAATAGGGGAAGGCGTTATGAAACAGTTTAAAAGCTACCTTTCTTGCGTATTAATACTACTTTTCAGTGCAAACTTAAGTTATGCGGAATCCAGTAAAGATGCTTTTATCAACATTAAAAAGCGTGCATTAAAAAATGAATATCGCCACCTCGCCATCGCACCACTAGATGCTGCTACCGATTTAAAAATACCAGACAGCGCCAAAAATATGCTTGAGCAGGAGGTGGTTAAACGTTTAAAAAAAGAAGGTTTTAAGGTTCTGCCACCACAGATTATGCAGGATATCCGACAACAGATGAACAACCTCGTTGGCTTGACCGATCAAACAAGCGAAAAAGATTCCAAAAAGCTTGCTGCGGTACTTGATCACAGTTATCGAGAATTGATGTTGCGGCATAAAGTGGATGGAATAGTATCACTCCGCGTACGGATAGTAGGTGCACCCTTCAGGAATGATAAGGCGGAATGGGATGGTACATCACAAAAAATAGAGCACAAAGGTGATGGCTTAATGAAGTTTATTACGGGTAAGAGTTATGGCGGCACCATCGCCGCATCTACTCTCAAGGTCAGCATCTGGGATCGTCGCGAAACCCTGCTTTATTCCTGGGACGGTGGTATCGAGGTGCTCATGCAACGTAATGCCAAGGCACTCGAACAAATTCCTGCATCCGAGTTTTGGCAGGATGAAAAGCGCATTAAAAATTCAGCAAAACTGGCACTGAGCCCCCTTTAAACAATAAATGCGCCGATTAATACAGTCCGAGAGGCCATCAAATAAGTGTAGACTCAATCAATAACCCGCTATATTCTTGCCACCATTATCGGCAGGATTCCTGAATGAAGAAATGGCGCTATAAGCGGCATAGATCAGCGGGTGTGGCTTACTTGGTTATGACTCTATGCGGTTGTGCCACTATCAGCTCGGAGGAAAGCAATTACCCCGCGCATTGGCCTACATTAACTACCGCTAAAACGGATCACTGTAACCCCCCTCTCGGCACCTTCAGCAATATCAGCAGCAACGCTCAGTACGAATATGAAAACTCCTACCAATTTCCAGCGCCGACAATGGCACATATATTTATCAGCGATTTTTCAATTATTGATGTCACCCATATCAATATTGAAGCCACAGGCAAAAAGCAGCTACGAATTAGAGCCTTTGGTATTAGTAACGGCATCGAAAAACTCATCGGTGAACAGCTGTTCGATCTAGACCAGTCGTACTGTAAAAATAATCGTTGGGCGCTAGCCAGCCAACCAACCCATGAAGGCTTCACCGACTACAATCAGAAAGAATATGACCCTCTTTACACAGCTGCCTACTGGGTCGGTACTTTTGGCATGGGCGCCCCGATATCGAAATGGTGGGAATATCGTTTTACCGCTAGCGTAAATGGAAGCCTCGCTGTGAGGCGACTCAAAATGGAGTCTGCATTGCTGTTTTCTATTTATACCAGAATGGCGATGAACGACGATTGGTTTTTATTTGAACCGGCAGACCTTCAAAAATTAATTCGTGATCAAGTCAGTTCTCAGCCGCATCCTAACGGCAACCCGGAAACCACGCCAATTGCGCAACTTCATCACTGCACTGTCGATAACGACCTAACCGCAACCGAGATTTATAATACCGGTGTTATATTTTACCGCGATGGCAAGTATGCATCGGCACTGCAATGTTTCCTCGGCGCGGCAACACACACGCAAGAGGCCTCGCCAGAGGCGATGTGGAAATTGTGTCTTATGTACGAACTAGGCCAGGGCACAGCACCAGACACCGCTACTGCAAAGCATTGGTGCGCTCTTGCGGAAAAACATTAAGCGGGCTTCGTTAGTATCTTTCTAACGTCCAGACACTAAACCCAGCAAGAATACCGTTGGTGTAATTGATTCTTTCGATAGTTAAGGCGTTGTTGTCCAGGTTGATTGCCACTAAGGTCTCGACAAAAATATTACGATGCCATTTTTTTTGTAGGATTGTAAAGCCGTCCTTAGTCAGGTGACGTAGTTCTATATCCCCGCCTTTGCCAAAAAAATTCAGCCTGAGAAAATCATCTTCTAAGTGAAAATCGTAGTTTTCATGGCGCCGAGAACCACCATTTTTTGATTCAAGATCCGCCTGTATCTTCAATGTTGAAGAAAAGTCCAACCGCGCCTCGACCCTTAAGTTAAAATCCTCCGGCTTTAGCTTTGGCGTCTCGACAGTACCTAAGCAGGTACCCCCCTGCGCCACACCTCTCCAGTTTCCCCGAATTTTGTTAAAAATATTTTCCAGCGTTTCAATCTGTTTATCATCTAACTCCCTTGCGTTTACTTCCAAATGAGAAACACCAGAGGGCGTCGAAGATGGCGAAGGGCCAAAGCATCTGTACTTCTCTGGCCGGGAAGATTTTTTGTTTGCCACATCGGCAGATCTACTCGCTTCCTGATCTAACCTCTTTTGCTCCAGTTTATTAGCCTCCTTGCGTTGCTCACGATCAGTATCAAAGGTTTCCAACAGTTGCTTGTCCTTTTCACCCATAATCTGTAATTGGCTGTTTTTAATTTCGATGTTTTCCTCAAGCACATCCCTTCCTTCCGGGATTTCATCGGAATAATGCACCTTGCCATTATCGTCAACCCATTTATAAACCTGTGCCTGGGCGACCTGAGCTAGCAACAGCAATATCATGAATCTTTTCATAGGGCTTCCTGTCCAAATTTTACCGACACGGGCAAAATAAGAGCACTTTCTCAATTTTCTCAAACAATTAAAATTCTCTTCCAATTGTTGCATTCTATCGCCATCGTTTACTCCTGTCTGTAACAGGAAGCACTGGAAAAACCTGACTATAGGACGATAATGGCTACATCTTTAAAGTAAGGTAGGCATCGATATGGGACTGAAAATGATGATTAAGGTCAACCCCAGACTGCTTAAATCCATTCTCCTCGGCACTCTATTTGTCGGCGCTTGCATTTCCGCTTATCACCAAAACTGGGTTAATGCCCTGATCGTGTTAGGCATTATTTTGCTGTCACTCGCTCCCACCCTCTTTGCCAGACAGTTTGAGGTTTCCTTACCGGTTGAATTTGACCTCGCCACAGTAGTCTTTATATTCGCGGCGATTTTTCTTGGCGAGCTGGCTGGTTTTTATGAACGTTTTTGGTGGTGGGATTTGCTGCTGCACTTGACCTCTGGTTTACTGCTGGGGATGCTTGGACTCTGCCTGGTCTGGGTTTTAAACTTTAATGCGCGTATCGACCTTGAGCTGTCACATCCTTTCATCTGCCTGTTTGCATTCGCCTTTGCACTCTCGATCGGCACTATCTGGGAGATTTTCGAATACAGCATGGATAAGCTGTTTGCGATGCGCATGCAAAAGAGCGGGTTGGATGACACCATGAGCGACCTCATGGTGGACTCAATTGGTGCCCTCACTGTTGCCACCGGCGCTTATGCGTTTTTAGCAACCGGACGCAAATCTATCCTTTCCTATTGGATAAAGCGTTTTATCGAAGTCAATCGAGATGCCATTGCCAGAAGACGCGCAAACGCACGAAGAAAACGCTAGCTGGCACTTTGTGTTCGGTGTGAAACGATCAAATTTAGGCCATCTAATCCACCAAAGACTCAATTCAAGCTTGACCAATCCTTATGGGGAAGACAAGATAGGTTATCAAATCGAGTAGTTAGCACGCTGGTAACGATTTATGACAGGTAATTCATCACAGTCACAGTTCCATTCCATCGCGGAGTTTGACCACTTTACGCATTCGGTTTGCCGTACCTTTTGCCAAATGGATGTGAGCATCAATCGCAGCAAACAGGCTACTGGTTTTGCCGCCGAACTCTATCATACCGAACTGGATAAAATGCGGCTTGCACGTGTTTCCAGTAACTCGCTGACGGTTACCCGTCGCAAACAGGATATCGCGCAAATAGCGGACCCATTCTACCTCGTTAAATTTCAGTTAAAAGGTGAGAGCCTGCTCCAGCAATGCGGCCGTGAAGCTCATCTCAAGCCGGGTGATTTTGCCCTCTGTAGTACCACTGAGCCTTATCAGCTGCATTTGCCTTCGCATTACCAACAGGCAGTGCTGGCGATACCGCAATCGACACTACAGGAATTATTAAAATCCCCAAACGATTTTCTAGGCATCCGCATGGGTAGTGAATTCCCAACCCACGGCCTGCTAAGCCAGTTTTTATTTTCACTGGTGCAACGTATCGACATGCTCGCCCCAGCGATAGTCAAACGCCTGGAAACAAATATTCTTGACTTGCTCATTACCTCACTGGAAGCCATGTCCAGCGCAGATATGTCTCCTCAGCAAAACGCGGTACAGGATCACTTACGTCGTATCAAACGTTTTATTGCCATGCATCTGCAAGATTCCAGGTTATCGCCCGAATTCATTGCGCAGGCAGAGGGTATCAGCAAACGTTATCTGCACATGTTATTTAAAGAAGAGGGGATTTCAGTTTCCCGCTACATTCAGCAGCAACGCCTGGAGGCATGCTCACGAACGCTGGCCAGTTCGTCGATGCAGCATCTATCAACCACGGACATTGCTCTGGAATGGGGCTTTGGTGATTTATCCCATTTCCACCGTTGCTTTAAGGCACATTACAGCGTTACCCCTCGCCAATACCGGCTGCGCGCCTGTAGTGACGAGGCGGCAGAATAACCCAACTCGCCGGGCATTCCTGCCCAGCATTATCTAATCAGGTTGCTTTCCCTTTATATCGCTGGATGTCCGCAGCGGTATAGGCACTCATGTTCAAAATACCGCGCGGGGTGACCGAAGGAATAACGATGTGTGCAGGCTTGGCCAAGCCTGATAATAGTGGGCCGATTAACAGCGCATTAGTCAGCGAACGGATTAACCCTAGCGCAATATTAGCGGTATCCAGATTTGGCATAACCAGCAGATTGGCTTGCCCTTTCAGCACTGAATCTCTGAAAACGGTACGCAGCAATTCTGGTCGCATAGCTGACATCGCGTGCATTTCACCATCAATTTGTACATCCGGCATGGTCGCTCGCAAAATCTCTGAAGCTTTACGCATCTTTATCGCTGAGCTGGCATTAGAAGTACCAAAGTTTGAGTGGGACAATAACGCCACCTTTGGCTTGACGCCGAAATGACGTACCACCTCAATGCTCGCCTTGGCCGTTTCCACAATCTGCTCAGCCGTCGGGTCTACATTGATAAAGGAATCCGCCAAAAATAGCGGCTCTCCCTTAGGCAGTAGTAAGGTCGAGGTTGAGGACACATGTTGGCCCCGAGCACGTGGTCCGATCACCCCCATAATGTCACGCATATGGTAATCAAAGCGCCCAACTTTTCCGCAAATTAAACCGTCCGCCTCACCCAAGGCCACCATAACCGCTGCCAACACTGTGCTATTGGTATGGATGATGGATTTTGCGGCCTCCACCGACACGCCGTTCCTTCCCACCAACGAATGATAGTACTCCCAGTACTCCTGATGCCCTTCGCTCTTCTCTGGGTTGACCAGCTCGAAATCCCGCTCAGCCTGTAAGCGCAAGCCCATTTGTTCGATGCGTTCCTGAATGATGTCAGGGCGTCCAATCACGATCGGACGGGCGATTTTTTCATCAACCACCGCCTGAACCGCACGCAACACATCTTCATTTTCGCCTTCGGCGTAAACCAAACGCTCCTGCGAACGTCGCGCCACTTCAAAAATAGGCTGCATGAACAAACCACTGCGATGTACCGAACTATGTAGCTTTCTGCGGTAGGCGACTAAGTCATCAATTGGCCGCGTCGCAACACCACTGCCCATTGCCGCTTCCACCACCGCAACGGGTAACTCTTCAATCAGACGGGTATCGAAAGGTTTGGGAATCAGGTATTCAGGGCCGAATTTTAATTCTTCGTCGGCGTAGGCTGCTGCGACCACTTCGCTGGATTCTTTGCGCGCCAGGGCCGCAATGGCTTTCACGCAAGCCAGCTTCATTTCCTCGTTAATCGTGGTTGCGCCGCAATCCAGTGCGCCACGGAATATAAAAGGAAAACACAGAACGTTATTAACCTGGTTGGGATAATCAGAACGACCGGTTGCGATGATGGCATCTGGCCGGGCTTCGCGCGCCAGCTCGGGTAAAATTTCCGGTGTCGGATTCGCCATAGCCAAAATCAGTGGCTTATCCGCCATTTTCTTCACCATGTCCTGAGTCAGTACACCGGGGCCGGAGAGGCCCATAAAGATATCGGCATCAGCAATGGCATCATCCAGAGTCCGCAGCAAAGTGTCCTGGGCATATTTTTCTTTGTACTCGTTCATGCCATCAACACGGCCTTTATAAACAACGCCACGGCTATCACAGACATAAACATTATCACGGGAAAGTCCCATGCTGACGAGCAGGTCGATACAGGCGATACTGGCAGCGCCGCCACCTGAGGCCACCAGTTTAACCTCTTCCATCTTTTTATTAACGATACTCAGCCCATTGTAGACCGCTGCCGCTGCCACAATCGCAGTGCCGTGTTGGTCATCATGAAAGACCGGGATACTCATGCGCTCGCGCAATTGTTTCTCGATATAGAAACACTCAGGGGCTTTAATATCTTCCAGGTTAATGCCGCCAAAGGTCGGTTCCAACGCCGCAATATGTTCGATCAACTTATCCGGGTCGCTCTCATCAAACTCAATATCGAACACATCAATATTGGCGAATTTTTTAAACAGCACCGCCTTGCCTTCCATCACTGGTTTGGATGCTAATGGCCCAATCGCACCCAAGCCAAGCACCGCCGTACCATTGGTTATCACGCCAACCAAATTACCACGCGCGGTCAGTGATGCAGCCTCTTTCGGATCGTCCACAATGGCTTCGCAGGCATAGGCGACGCCGGGAGAATAGGCCCGCGCCAAATCACGTTTATTGGCCATCGGCTTGGTGGGCTCTATCGCTAACTTACCCGGCACAGGATAGCGATGATAGTATAACGATTCTTCTTTAAAATTATCCGTCACTGTTTCTTCCTCAAAAAAACGACAAAGAGAGGATGCTTTTCGGCACCCCCTTTTTAAGGTAAAAATCTATTTAATGGGTAGATTACCCCGGAAAAACTACTGAACCTCCTCAGGTACAGTGGGCTATTGTAACCAATAGCTAAGTAAACACAATCTTAGCGTATCAGATTCGTTTTGATGGTTTTGTCAACAATCTCAATGAGAAGGCACAATGAGACCAAACCGAGAGTGGCGTTATCCCCATTAATTCGCTCAATGTTAAAAGGCTTCTATAGTTCCCACCCTTTTTCCCTGTTAGAATAGCCAGCCATTTTATCTTGCTCCTTAAAAAACCAGGTACCTTCATCATGCAACCTATGCTGAATATCGCATCGCGGGCGGCGCGTAAAGCCGGAGAAATTATTGTTGATGCGCTGGAGCGCGTTAACCTGCTCGCGATAGAAGAAAAGGGACGTAATGATTTCGTAACGGAAGTTGACCGTGCGGCCGAAAGGGAAATCATCTCTCAATTGCGTAAAGCCTATCCTGACCACAGCATTCGCGGCGAAGAAACAGGGGCAAGCCCTGGCGAAAACCCCGATTATGAATGGGTAATCGACCCTCTTGACGGTACCACCAATTTTCTTCATGGCATCCCCCACTTTGCCATTTCCATTGCTTGTAAGTACAAGGGCCGTGTTCAGCACGCGGTAATTTTTGATCCCATAAAGCGTGAAGAATTTACTGCCAGCAAAGGCGATGGCGCTGCCATGAACGGAAAACGCCTACGGGTATCTGGTCGTCGTGGCCTGGATGGCGCCTTAATCGGCACGGGCATTCCTTTTAGCGGTTTTGCGCTGAACCATATGAAGCCTTATTTGGATTGCATGCACGAAATCGCCGGACAAACGGCGGGTATCAGACGGCCGGGCGCAGCCTCGCTGGATTTAGCCTATGTGGCCGCCGGACGTTTTGATGGTTTCTGGGAAATGAATTTACAGGAATGGGATATCGCTGCTGGCACACTACTGGTGAAAGAGGCTGGCGGCCTGATCAGTGATTTTCAAGGTGGCGATAACTACCTGAAGTCCGGCCATATTGTTTGTGCCTCCCCCAAGGTGTTCAAACCGATATTACAGATTGTCAAAAAACACCTTGGCCAACTCTAACTTGCGGTTCTAATCAAATTTCTACGGCGACGCTTTGCTATGCTCTATCAGCACTTCTGTAGAAAACCCTGGGATGAGACCTATTAGATTCCTTCATCTGTCGGTTGCACAGACTTCCACAAAGGCTTATTGTTTCGTCCAATAATACTATTTATTGGGGGGCGAGGATCGCCAATGGCTGCGTTACCTAAAGACAGCATTTCCAAACTTATCGAATCGATTTGGCACACTGAATTAAGCAGCATGCCGCGCTGGCGCGCTGGCTTAATACAGTGTATTCGTGTGCTTTTCGCCGTGGCCAGAGACATGACTGCCGGACAACTCACACTGCGGGCAATGAGTCTGGTCTATACCACCCTACTCTCCCTGGTGCCATTGCTTGCGGTGAGCTTTTCAGTGCTCAAGGCCTTCGGGGTGCACAATAAAATCGAGCCCATGTTGCTCAACCTGTTGCAGCCCTTGGGCGATCAAGGGGTGCAGATTACTGACAGTATTATCGGTTTCGTAGAAAATATGAAGGTAGGCGTGCTCGGCTCGCTCGGTATCGCACTGCTTTTTTATACGGTCGTGGCGCTCATGCAAAAAATTGAAGCCGCCTTTAATCACACTTGGCGAGTCTCCCAAACACGTCCTCTTTCACAACGATTCAGTGATTATCTATCTGTGATAATGATTGGTCCGGTGTTGGTTATCTCCGCGCTAGGTCTAACCAGCACGATGCTTAATACTTCCGCTATGCAATGGATTGCGGCAATTGAACCCTTCGGCAGTTTGATTGAAGCTGCTACCACGCTGATTCCCTACGTACTGATTATCTGCGCCTTTATCTTCATTTATACCTTCATTCCGAACACCAAGGTTAAATTAAAACCAGCTTTTGTCGGTGCTCTGGTAGCCGGAATACTCTGGCAAACCGCTGGCTGGGGCTTTGCTACCTTTGTGGCAACTTCCACCAAAACCGCCGCCATTTATTCGGCCTTCGCGACTTTGATCTTTTTCCTCATCTGGCTGCATGTCGGCTGGCTGATCTTACTGGTTGGTGCAAGCATCTCCTTTTATGTACAAAACCCTGATTATGTCAGTTCGCCACAGCGAGAGTTAAAACTCAGCAATAACATGAAGGAACGACTGGCGTTACTGGCGATCACACGGATTGCTGACAACTTCTATCATCAACGTCAGCCATACAGCGCAAAACAGCTGGCGATTGAGGCAAACATCCCTTCCGACATTATGGCCAACATCCTATTGGCCTTGGAAAATCAAAACCTAATCAAACAAACTAACGACGTTATACCCGTCTATTTACCAGCGCAGCCATTTGATGAAATTTCAGTTAAGCATGTCTTGGATGCCATACGTATAGCTGGTGAGGATCGCCTGCTAAACAGCGATCAACTATCCCGTAACCCTCAGCTGGAAGAGATCTTTGTGCAATTAGATACTAGTTTACATGCTGCTTTTTCAAATCGGATTATTAAGGAATTAGTCACTAAACAAAGCTGAGTTTTTCTGTGTAACCTTAAGCCAGGAGCAGCCGATCCTTGCTGAACTGATATGCCACCTTGATTGCCTCAAACCCACCGTATCGATTCTTCATATTGCAGCCATCACAGAGAGCGGGTATCTCCTCCATTCGCTCCCTTTTGGTTAACACCTCATCGATAGACGAGGCCGCAATATTCCCAATCACATGCTGGTGGGAAATATCGTTATAGCAATACAGATAATCACCGTTTGAAGCGATAAATAGATCGACATTTCTGGGTATGCATCGGAAGCGGTTATGCAGGCAGTGGCGCACAATATCAGATAATGTAGGTACAAAATCCAGCTCTTGCGAATGTAATTGGTGGGTTTTAATTATTTGCCTGAGCCGCTCTGTCGCCATTTGCTGATCATTTAAATTTCCGGCGCGGTTATAGAGCGTCGGTGACATCGACAGATTATTGATGCCCTGCCGCCTAAACCAAAGAATGGTCTCCTCCAGGCTATCGAGACATTGCGAGAGCGGTGTCAAACTAATGGTCAGTTGAGTTTTATTTAAAACTTGCTGCGCTTGCACTATGTTTTGTTTTACCCGTTCATGATCCAGGTTAACGTGCACCTCACGATAAACCGCCGGGTTGATGCTAGAAAATGAAACCGTCAGGGTGTGAATCACGCCATCCAAATGTCGGATTTTGTCGCTATCGAGCAACTGCCCATTACTCACCATATCGAAGCGGACAGGTTGAGTTCTAATTTTGTCGATAAACGGCATAAACTGTGGATGCGTTGTGGGCTCACCATAACCGGCTATCACCACTCTGAAAATATTTGCTTCGGCTATCCGCTGCAGGGTTTTATCAAACACCTGCGGCTTCATCAGCATCGGATGTCGGATTACACTCTGTGGACACATAATACAACGGGCGTTGCACTTGCTCGTCCACTCCATATTGATTGAGGTTTTATACGTTTTCACCGGTTATATCCACATCAAGCTTTAACCGTCAGCTTTAATCAGGTGCGGCACATGTTGCGTGCAATTTGGCACGACCTGTTCAACCTCAACCTTTATCACTCGCTCAGCGGCAGGAAATAAAGCCAGCAGACCAGTATCTTCGCTAATACTGGCCGTCCCGTTCACTCGAAGACGGGCGCCATCTTCAAAGTCTATAAATAGGCACCCCACATGGGGGTTTGTCAGAATATTACCCAAGCTCATAAAGGCGCCATTACCATCAAAATCAGGGAATACGAAATGGCGCTCATCAATAATTTTTATCAGACCGGGGCCACCACCCTTGAAGGAGCAATCGCAATGACCGCCACTGTCGCTAGTCGCCAAAAAGAAGAAAAGGACGCTCTCTAACCTTGTCTGCAACTCCGCAGGAATATGATCCCACAATAATCGCTGTTTACGGGCGTCATCCCAAATTGATTCGGTATGCCATTTTTGCTGGGCTTTACGTTCACCCCAATGAAAGCTGTTTTCCACGCCGACTTGACACTCTTATATATTTGGCAACATCAGCATAGATAAGTCATATTAAGGAAGTCTTAACGTTTCAACTGTTATGTGAGGTTTTAATGATATTTTTTGTTGGCCAGGATGAAAATTTCCCTATTCTCATGAGCATTTATACATCTTTTTATGAAGGGACAGACTGATTATTTCCCTCATCATACCGAACCGCCAGAATCTCATAATAGGTCTGCCCGCTTGGAGTACTCACAACCACTTCATCTCCCACACGCTTTTTTAACAGTGCTTTGGCCAGCGGCGAGTCCATACTGATGTAAGTTGGCTCCATATCGAATTCATCCGGCCCAACGATGCGGTATTCGAATGTCTCACCCTGTTCATTTTCCAGGAGCACCCAAGCGCCAAAGTAAACGGCCTGGCGATCATTCGGTAGTCGGTCTACGACGCTAAGGTGATCCAGCCGTTTGGAGAGAAATCGAATTCGGCTATCAATCTCACGCAGTTGTTTTTTACCGTAGATATACTCCGCATTTTCAGAGCGATCCCCCTGCGCCGCCGCTTCCGAAACGGCTTGCGTGACTTGAGGCCGTTTTTCTCGCCAAAGATAATCAAACTCTTCCTTGAGTCGTCGCCTGCCGACGGCAGTAATATAGTTAGAACCTGACGGGCGAGGTGGTCGATAACGGCCCATGCTTAATTCTTGCCTGACAATCTATCTACTCTACGGTGATGGTGATTTTTTCTGACATTACGGCTGGGTTATGCGGAATATGAAACTGATCACCCATCAACAGCTGCAAACTATGCTGCCCTTTGGATAATTCAATTTGGGTTTCGGTCTGGCCACCGCCAAAATGGATATGATTGGCATCCGCCGGCACGGGCTTGGTTAAATCCGGTAGTTGCACCACGTCAACTAACAGGTGATGGTGCCCGGTATTGTTTTTATCAACGCCAGCTGGTGCAACACCCATACCACGTAACCCGAACTTAACCGTTACCGGGCTGGATACTGTTGCGCCATCAGCAGGTGAAATAATATAGACCGAAGGTTGTGCCGCCTGTGCTAGACTCGATATCAAGACGAAGCAACCGGCGATAAAGCCAGCGAATAATTTAGATGGGATTCTCATTGGCAACTCTCCTCTAAAAAAAAGCTATGATAGCGGAAATAGCTTAGTCTACGATATCGCAAAATCGTTTTATAGTTTGAGATTTAATTGGCAGGAACTTGGCAAGATGAGCAAAGCGTTAGAGACTCTCGTACACAACCTGAAATTGGAACAGCTTGAAACCAACCTGTTCCGCGGCATTTCACTCGACCAAACCCGCTTTCGCGTTTACGGTGGCCAAGTGCTGGGACAGGCGATGGCTGCTGCCAGTCAAACGGTAGAAAGTAACTGCCAGGTTCACTCCTTTGCTAGTTATTTTCTACGCCCTGGCGACACCAGCATCCCCATAGTCTATGACGTCGATCGTGTCCGCGATGGCCGCAGTATCGTGACCCGTCACGTCACTGCCATCCAAAAAGGACGGCCCATTTTTGAAGCCATTATATCCTTCCATATTGAAGAAACGGGATTTGAACACCAGGCAGACATGCCCAATGTGCCAGGCCCAGATTCACTTCCGTCAGAGGAAGAAAGACATTTACGCTACTTCGAAGAGACCAACCAAACACCCGAATATAACTATCAATGGCCGATCGAGTTTCGCCATGTCGATCCCATCAACTTTCACCAGCCGGAAAAAAAGGCCGCAACTGCTTACGTATGGTTCAAAGCCGATGGTGAACTGCCTGATGAGACGGCACTGCACCAAGCGGTTTTGGCGTACGCTTCTGATTCCCCCATACTAGTAACGGCCTGCCGACCACATCCAGAAATTAATGCTGGCAACGCGCTGTTGGCAACCATTAATCATTCTATGTGGTATCACCAGCCTTTTCGCGCTGATCAATGGCTACTCTATGCGTTAGAAAGTACCAGTGCGTCCAATGGTCGAGGCTTTGTGCGCGGCAGTATTTTTAATCAAGCGGGGGTTCTCATTGCGTCTGCGACCCAGGAGGGTATTTTGCGTACGCGCGAAAAAACCCATCAAATGGATATTATTGGCGACCCGACTGGCTTTAGAGGCTAATGGTCTCGCGCAGCAGATTTTTCTTAATCTGTGCAACCTGATCTGGGGTAAGTTCCAACACCAATTCGAAATAACGCTCCATGCTTCCCATTTCCCGAAGTATTGCTGAAAACGCCGCCTCTAGGTAATGTGGCTGTACCTGCACCAACGGCCTTAAAGCACTAATTTTTTCTTCGATATTGTCGACTTTTTTTCTGAATTTATCGGCGATATGACTAAGCTTATGCTCTGCTGCAAAACCTTCGTTGCTCAGCAGATAATCCTCAATAACTTTTTCCTGAGGCACACCCAGCAAAGTTAGCAACAAAGCCACCACACAACCCGTGCGATCCTTTCCTGCGGTACAGTGAATCACGACAGCTCCTCTGTGTGGCTGCAACAGCTTCGCAAAGAGTGCTTTTAAAATAGGTGAAAATTCAAAAGGCATACGTGCATAATCATCCAACAGATGTGCTTCTACTTCAGCTCTTGAAATCGAACCTTTCATAATTTGCTCAAACAGACCTGCAGCAGGATGGCTGTCATCTTGATGTAAATCGATGGTGAAGAAGCTTGGTTCCGGCTCGCCGTGCCAGCGCGTGGGAAATGCTTTGCGCTCAGAGGGGGCGCGCAAATCAAAAATAGAGGATATGTTGAGGGGCGATAGCTGCTGACAATCAAACTCGCTCAACTCCGCCAGATGCCCAGAGCGAAATAACCGCCCCCATTTTACGATGGTGCCATTGCCGACAGAGTAACCACCTAAATCGCGGAAATTTTCTACTCCCTGTAACGCGAGAATATGTGCATTATGCATCGATAGTCTGCACCTTTGATGCCCAAACACTGCCTATTAAGCTCTTATCCTTTGATTTTTACAAGCCTTGCCCTAGTCAAATATCCTGTCCCAGGCCCATATAAATCCATAAGGCGTGCACTCTAATTGCCGTAAATAAATGTTTTATTGCAGGTACACCAGCGTCGCCGCCATCGCAATTAACACCAGTACGGTTAGCACTCGGATGGTTTGACACTTTTTACAGTTTTGGCTCATCTGTTCATAACTATTAATAACAACTGGCTAGCTTAGCGGCTGACGTAACTGGCCCTGACGACCGCCGCGATTAGCCTGTCAGTTTAATGCGAATGTCCTTTTAATAAAACTGCCATATTTCAGTATCATACTTGGTAGGTTGTCTGTCGTTGGAAAGAGGTTATCGTGACCAATAAAAAATATCTGATCGAGAAAGAACTGAGCTGGCTGGCGTTTAATGAACGTGTTCTTCAAGAGGCCGCAGACAAGACCGTACCTATTATCGACAGAACCCGGTTTTTAGGTATTTTCTCTAATAACCTCGACGAGTTTTTCCGCGTTCGTGTGGCTGAAGTGAAACGGCGGGCCATTATCCACACCCAGGAAAGTGAAGCGCGCGACGCAAAAAATTTACTGAAGCAAATTCAAGCTAAGTCACTCGCTTTACAGACCCAGTTTGACCAACTCTATTCCGAGATTCTCTATGTACTAGCGCGAAGAAATATCTTTGTCATCAATGAAGATCAGTTGTCCGAGGAACAGGGCGTCTGGCTGCTTAAATATTTTCAGGACAACATTCGTCCCTATTTAGTGCCCATATTTACCCACACGGCAAATAATTTTGCGGGAGTCTTGAAAGACAAACTCACCTACCTTGGCATTGAGGTCAGCTCAGAAAACGGCGAACGTCAATATGCGACGCTGGAAATACCTTCCGATGAAATTCCACGTTTTGTGCGTTTACCAAAACAAAAGGACGGCAGGCGTAAATCATTAATTTTATTAGATAATATTATTCGCTATTGCCTTCAGGATTTATTCCAAGGGCTGGTGGGAAGCGCAACTTATAGAGCTTATGCGTTTAAAATCACCCGGGACGCGGAGTTTAACCTCAGTGATGAAATCGACGAAAGTCTGCTGGAATTAATGTCGGAAGGACTAAAGCAGCGCCTGACCAGCGCCCCAGTACGTTTTGCCTACGACCGGGAGATGCCTGAATCCATGCTGCAATTTTTTACGCAAAGATTAAAAATAAGCGCCTACGATAGTATTATCCCTGGCGGTCGCTACCATAACTTCAAAGATTTTATGGCGTTTCCCGCTATCGGGCATAAATATTTAGCCAATAAAAAGTTGCCCGCCCTCAACTGTGCGGATTTTGACCGCCATAGCAACCCCTTTGATGCCGTTCGTGCCAAGGATATTTTACTCTATTACCCTTACCATAAATTTCGCTACTTTACAGAGTTTGTCCGCTTCGCCGCCTGCGACCCTAAGGTGCAACGCATCAAACTTTCGATCTACCGTGTCGCCAGCCAATCAACCCTAGTCAACTCACTGATCGAAGCGACCAATAACCAAAAAGACGTTACCGTCGTCATCGAACTGCGCGCGCGCTTCGACGAAGCAGCGAACATCGAGTGGGCAAAAACCCTAACTGAGGCGGGCGTGAAGGTGATATTTAGCGTGCCCTCGCTGAAGGTGCATTCCAAACTTTGTCTGGTGGAACGACTGGAACAAGGCAAGCTGATTCGCTACGCACATATCGGTACAGGTAATTTTCACGAAAAAACAGCGCGCGTGTATACCGATTACTCTTTTTTCACCGCCAACCAGGAAATTGCGCGTGAAGCGGATCTGGTCTTCGACATGATCGCAAGGCCCTATAAACACCCTAAATTCAAGCACCTGATCGTTTCCCCGCATGATACACGCAAAAGCTTGGGCAAGCTCATCCATAACGAGATTCGGTTTGCCAAGCAAGGCAAGAAAGCTGAGATTTTCCTCAAGGCAAATAGCATCAGCGATGAAACGGTCATTGGGCAACTCTATGAGGCCAGCCAAGCTGGTGTAAAAGTACGACTAATCGTACGCGGCATCTGTTGCCTTGTCCCAGGCATTAAGGGTATCAGTGACAACATCAAAGCGATCAGCATCGTCGACCGTTTTCTCGAGCATGCCCGCGTGATGGTCTTTCTTAACAATGGCGAGAAACGAGTCATCATTTCTTCTGCGGATCTGATGCCCCGCAACCTTGATGCCCGGGTTGAAGTAGGCTGCCCGATTTACGATCCTGACTTGAAAAAACGTATCAGCGATATCATGGAAATACAGTGGAAAGACGCTTGTAAAGCGCGAACGCTGGACAAAAACTTGAACAACCGTTATGTTCCACGAGGGAATCGCAAGAAGATCAGATCCCAAATCGCCATTCACGATTATTTAAAGGGGCTCGGGTCTTAATAGAAGCTTTGGTCAACGCCCTAAACATTCACTATTGGTAGCCAATGCTTTCTGAATCAACCGTCGAAAACTGCCCCACACAATGCCGTCAACCCTTTATCGTCGCCGCGCTGGATATCGGCTCCAATAGCTTTCATCTAGTGATCGCGCGCCAAGTCGATGGTGATTTTCAGTTTCTTGAGCGTAATAAACAACAGATACAGCTCGCCGCAGGACTCAATAGCAAAAACACGATCAACAGCAAGACAATCGATCGCGCTATGGCTTGTTTGGAAGAATTTAGCAAGCTAATTCGTCATTATCAACCAACCCAGATTAGAGCCGTGGCAACCCACAGTTTGCGCGTCGCCAATAACGCCGAGGAATTTTTGCTGCGTGCCCAACAACACTTTCCCGCTAGCATAGAAATTATTTCCGGAACGCAGGAAGCCCAGCTTATCTACGAGGGAGTTGCACATTTATCCGATATTCATGACCAACTGTTGGTGATGGATATTGGCGGCGGCAGCACCGAGTTTGTCATCGGCTCAGACTTTCACGCCAAACAGCTACGCAGCTGTCCGGTTGGTTGCATCAACCTGACCCGGCAGTTTTTCCCCGATGGCACCCTCAGCAGAAAACGTTTCGACAATTTAATCAATGCTGCGCAACAACAACTCACGCCGTTTAGCGAACAGTACATCAAGCTCGGCTGGACGCAATGTCTGGGCTCTTCCGGTAGCATCCGAATGATTGATCGCATCCTCAAAAAAGAGGGCTACCGCAAACGCACCATCACGCTGGAACACCTATTAACTATAGCCGACCACATCCTTGCCTTTGATAAATTGAATGACATCAAACTGCCCGGATTATGGCCCCAACGCAAAACCATCCTGGCAGCAGCGGTCGGTATTTTAATCGCTGCCTTTAGGTCACTTAGGATTGAGCAGATGAACTATACTCGAGGCGCGCTACGTGAAGGCTTACTCTATAGTCTCATCAATAATCATTAGGGCGCAAAACCACCCGAACCAACCACTTTGAAGGAGGAATGAAAATGGCCCAAAAGCTGGTTCAAATAAACTTTCACTACACGATTTCAGAGCAACAGCTTCAAGCTGGCACAGAAGAAGCACTTGCGCTGATCCAGCAGGCACCGGGATTAATCTGGAAAATTTGGATATATAATGATCAAGATAAAATTGCCGGGGGTATTTATCTCTTTGAAGATGAAGACGCGGCGAGCGCCTATGTTAACGGGCCGGTCGTAGCCGGTTTGAAAAATTCACCCGTATTTTCAAACTTTGACGTTCGATTATTTGATATTATGCGCGAGCAGAGCCAAGCAACCTACGCTTATCTAGGGGGTTCATTTCCCCTCTGAGGCAGATATCTTTTACGTCCCCAGCAGCGTTAAAAACCACTACCCTATAAAATCGCCTAATTGCTGGACAAGCGCTATCGGTGGGTAGTAGCCTAACACTCAGATATTGCGATCAGCGTTAGTCTTAGGGAGTTCATCATGTCAAACTTATTCGAAGATAACAGTCTATCTATTGGCAACACTCCGCTGGTAAAACTACATCGTATTACCAACGCCAATATTTACGCCAAAATAGAAAGCCGCAATCCGGCCAATTCCGTCAAATGCCGTATCGGTGCCAGTATGATCTGGGCGGCAGAACAAGATGGCTCATTAAAGCCCGGCATTGAACTGATTGAATCAACCAGCGGCAATACAGGTATTGCCCTTGCTTTTGTCGCCGCCGCACGCGGTTATAAGCTGACGTTAACCATGCCCCATACCATGAGCCTGGAACGTCGCCAGTTAATGAAAGCGCTCGGTGCCAACGTGGTGTTAACCGATGGCGCGCTCGGCATGACGGGGGCAATTAAAAAAGCTCAAGAAATCATTGATGCCAACCCTGGCCGCTATTTAATGCTTCAACAGTTCGAAAACCCGGCCAATCCGCAGATTCACGAGCAAACCACTGGCCCAGAAATATGGAAGGATACCGACGGTCAAATTGATATTCTGGTGTCGGGGGTCGGCACGGGCGGCACTATTACCGGCGTATCACGCTACCTTAAAAAGACACAGGGGAAAACCGTCACATCGGTAGCGGTTGAACCCACCTCCACCACCATGATCACCGCCACCCTGGCAGGTGAAACGCCGACGCATGGACCGCATAAAATTCAGGGTATCGGCGCGGGCTTTGTCCCGAAAAACCTGGATCTCTCTATGGTCGATCAGGTCGAGCGTATCGATGATGATATCGCGATGGAGTATGCGCACCGACTGATGCGTGAGGAAGGTATTCTTGCCGGCATATCCAGCGGCGCAGCCGTAGCGGCGGCAGTACGCGTCTCTCAGCAGGAGCAGCACCAGGGCAAGATGATCGTGGTAATCCTACCCGATTCCGGTGAGCGTTATCTCACCACTGCTTTGTTTCAAGGATTTTTTAGCGATAAAGAAACGATTCAAGCCATTAGCTGAATGATTGCGTTGCGACCTCCGCCGGGAAACAACTGCAAAACAGCTCAGTGGTTATCGAGGGCTCATCCGAACATGATCGATTGGGATCAAATAGATACTGTATTTCTAGACATGGACGGCACACTTCTGGACCTGCACTTCGATAACTATTTCTGGCTCCAGCATATTCCGCAACGCTACGCTGAAAAGCATGGAATGCACCCAGAAGTTGCCTATCAAGAATTAATGCAACAATTTAAGGAGCAAGAAGGTAGCCTTAGCTGGTACTGCATAGACTATTGGTCAGAAGCCCTGCAACTGGATATCCCCGTTTTGAAACAGGAGATACAGCATAAAATTCAATTTAGGCCGCACGTTACAGATTTTTTAGGCCTGCTGAAAACCACCAACAAGAACACTGTGGTCGTCACCAACGCCCATCAGAAAAGTATCAAGCTAAAACTCCAATCCACCGGACTCAATAAATGGGTAGATCAGATTATTTGCTCTCATGATTTTGATTACCCAAAGGAACATCCCGAGTTCTGGCATAAATTGCAACGACATCAATCCTTTTCCAGGAAATCAACGTTGCTGATCGATGATAGTCTGCCGGTATTGAGAGCGGCAAGAGACTATGGCATTCAGCATTTACTCACCATTTTGCAACCGGATAGTCAGCAGCCCAACAGGGAAATAAATGAGTTCCTTGGCATTGACAGTTTTGCCGATATCCATCCGCCGATGATGACTCAAGATGAATGAGACGCCAGTACGACTGGACAAATGGCTTTGGGCGGCACGTTTTTTCAAAACCCGCGCCTTAGCAAAAAAAGCCATAGAAGGTGGCAAAGTCCATTATGAAGGCGCCCGCAGCAAACCGAGCAAAATTGTCGAGCCGGGAGCACAGCTCACAATAAGGCAAGGCTGGAGTGAGTTGACCGTCTTGGTCACCAATCTATCAGAGCAACGCCGCGGCGCAGAGGAAGCGAGGCAACTTTACGCAGAGACAGCGGACAGTATAGCCAAACGACAGCTTGACATTGAACAACGTAAATTACAAAGAGCCTCTATGCCGCAGCTGGAGCAGCGTCCCACTAAAAAACAACGCCGTCAAATTGTACGGTTTAAGAGCATTCATGACTCGTCAAATAAGAGACAGCCCTTATGAGTTCTCCCGACCAACTACAGCACTTCCTGTTTTCCGATGTCGATATTCGTGGCCAACTGGTGGGCTTAGAGGAAGCCTACCAACAGGTACTGGAAAACAGTGAATACCCCCACCCCATTAAGGCGTTAATTGGCGAGTTTATGGCGGCGGCGGCACTGCTCAGTGGCACTATCAAAGTGGATGGCAAACTCAGTATTCAAGCCCAAGGAAATGGCCCACTGAGCTTGATAATGGCAGAGTGCGGGCATAACCAAGAGGTGCGTGCTATCGCCCGCTGGGAGGGTGAACCTGAGCAGACATCGCTGAAAGAATTATTGGGTGAAGGTCAGTTAGTGATATCTATCGAACCCGATCAAGGCCAGCGTTACCAGGGTATGGTACCCTTTACAGGCAACACTTTAGCCCAATGCCTGGAGTCCTATTTTGATCAATCAGAGCAAATAAAGACCAAAATTTGGTTAAGCTCGAATCCCGGTCAATCTGCCGCTGGCCTACTATTACAGGCAATGCCAGCGACAAGTGATAGCTTCGACGAAGATGCCTGGCCGCGCATCTGCATGCTCACGAACACGCTCACAGAAACAGAGCTCAGAGACTTACAAAATGTGGCTCTCATCTACCACCTTTACCATCAAGAAGAGGTAAATCTCTACCCGCCATCACCCATTTCTTTCCGTTGCAGTTGCAACAGAGAAAGAACGATGAGCGCACTGATCGGTTTGGGTCAGGACGAACTGGAGGATATCTTTGCGGAACAGCAAGAGCTGGAAGTGAAGTGTGAGTTTTGTAACGAAACCTACCACTTTATTCATGAGGATCTGGAACCCTATATGCTGGAGTTGGATATTACGGAAATGGCCAGTGATTTATCACCCTCCAGAACCTTGCATTGATTCTTAATTAGTAATGTGAATATCTACTATCATTCTAAATTTGGTAATTAGGCGAATTTCTGCTTAGCTTCTCGACTTTTTTTTGTCATAATTACGCGCCCAAAAACTGTTCGGCCGACGGATTTAAGTAGCCTCGGCGTATTTAGCCGGGTTCGATATGTTGTACCGGCTATTTTAGGCGGCGTAAGCCGTAGGAAATTAAAATGAATAATGCCGCTGAAAGTCAGCAATTGAGCACAAGCTATGTCGATCTTAGTATCGCTGAACTGGTCGAGTTAGCAATCCGTCGAGGTGAAGGAAGACTTGCAGATAATGGTTCGTTGGTTGTGAATACCGGCAAGCGCACAGGCCGATCCCCGATGGATCGTTTTATCGTGCAAGAACCCAGCACTGAAAATGAGATTCACTGGGGCCCAATCAACCGTCCTTTCCCCTCCGACAAATTTGATGCCCTTTGGGAGCGTGCTGAAGACTATCTTCATGAGAAGGAATCTTTCGTCGCTCACTTGCATGTAGGCGCCGACCCCGAACATTACATCCCCGTCACGGTTGCAACCGAAACCGCTTGGCACAATCTTTTTGGTAAAATCTTGTTTGTTCGCCCGGAAAAATTTAATCCCCGCGATAAAGGCAAGTGGCAAATCATCAACATTCCACATTTTGTCTGCGATCCTGAGCGCGATGGTACTAACAGTGACGGCGCAGTGATTATCAATTTTGCCAAACGCCGAGTCTTGCTCGCCGGCATGCAATATGCGGGTGAAATGAAAAAAGCCAT
>Ga0070727_10000370_pt1 | contig 56478 bp, 42 predicted proteins | sample tdAd472_FD_66722 | JGI IMG/M metagenome (GOLD analysis project Ga0070727, IMG submission 66722) | Marine sediment microbial communities from the Atlantic coast under amendment with organic carbon and nitrate - tdAd47.2 | ecosystem: Environmental > Aquatic > Marine > Coastal > Sediment | place... | reverse complement strand
GGGTGGGGGGGTGCCTATTGTTCTGCGTTCGACCGGGACCTTCTTATGCGTAACGAGAACGATGGCATGTCGTTGGTGATCGAGGCCGAGCCGCTGGCTCCCGAGCCGCGTGCGTGGCTCAGCGAGCGGTGCGAGCTCGTCCGCTGCCCGCAGGACGACCACGCCTGCTTCGAGAAGCACCTGCCGAGGGCCGAGGGGCTGATCGTCCGCAGCTACACGCGTGTGGACGGGGCCCTGCTCTCCGGGGCGCCGAACCTCAAGGTTGTGGCCCGTGCCGGCGTGGGGCTGGACAACATCGACCTGAAGGCCTGCCGCGACCGCGGGGTACCGGTGGTGTACACGCCCGAGGCCAACGCCGACGCGGTCTGCGAGCTGGTCTGGGCGTGCGTCTTTGATTGCATCCGCCCGCGGCTCTTCCTGGACCGCCCGCTGGCCCGCACGCACTGGGAGCGGACCAGGCAGGAGCTGGTCGCCCCGCGCGGGCTCGCCGGGCTGACGCTCGGCGTGCTGGGCATGGGGCGGGTCGGCTCGCGTGTCGCGGGCGTGGGGCGGGCGCTGGGCATGCGGGTGATCTACCACGACCTGTGCCCGATCACCGACGGGCAGGACGAGGCCGTGCCCGGGAGCGTGGGGCTGGGCGAACTGCTGGACCGGTCGGACGTCCTCAGCGTGCACGTGGACGGTCGCCCCGAGAACCGCTCCCTGCTGGGGCCGGCGGAGCTGGAGCGTCTGCGGAGCGATGTCATCCTGCTGAACTCCTCGCGCGGCTTCGTGATCGACCCGGTCGCGCTGGCCGACGCCGCGATCGCGAGGCCCGGCATGCACGCCGTGCTGGACGTGCACGAGCCCGAGCCCTTCGGCGAGCAGTACCCCCTGCTGGACATCCCCAACGTGCACCTGCTCCCGCACCTGGGGGCCGCCACGGCGGACGCCAAGCGGAACATGAGCTGGGTGGTCCGCGATGTGTGGCGCGTGCTGCAGGGGCAGGCGCCCAGGTACCCGGCCCCGCCCGCGGACACCCCGATCGTGACCGAGCGGGTGCACCAGCCGGACGAGTCGGGGGTCTGAAACAGGCGGCGGGCGTGGGTTGGACTTTCTGAGAGGAGCGGTGATGCTCAAGCAGGCGTTCACGGTGCTGCTCGCATGCGTTGGTGTTGCCCGCGCTCAGCTCAGCGAATTCAATGTCTTTGATGCCGTCGAGCATTCCGTTGCCCAGGAGGACGCGGGGCGTGTCGCGGATCTGGCGGAGCAGCTCGGGCTTGAGGTGCGTGACCGTGCGTGGTGGGGCGGAATGCGGAACGCGCTGGTGGACGAGATGCACCCGGCCCCGGGGGAGTCGAACTACTGGCAGCATTTCCTGTTGGATGTGGAACGGGTCGCCGCAACGGTTCAGGCCGTCGGCGCCACACGGGTCGAGCCAGGAGAAACGGTCGCCATCGGGGAATGGGACCACGAGGCGAACGACTACGGCGGTTCGTTGGTTTCGTACTGGGTGAGTGACCCGGAACTGCTCAGCGACCGGAACACACAGGACGCGGAGTCGATCTTCAACACGATGAGCAGCACGCTCCGGACGGAGAGTCTGGCCCGGTACCTCGACGAGCGGTGCCGGCCCGCGACGGACGACCAGATCACGGTCAACTTTCTGATGCCGTACCTCGGGCGTTCGCGTGCCGCGGCCCGCGGGCTTCGAGCCTGGGCGAGGTGGCTCGCCGGCGAGGGGCGGATGGACGAGGCGGTCGAGGTCTACGCGAGCGGGCTGGCGTTGGGCACGGTGGTCGCGGGCGACCCGTGGCTCCTCAATCAGTTGGTCGGGATCGCCATACGGCAGATGTTCCTGGATGAAATCGTGCGTCTGGCTGCTTCAGAGCGAATCGCAGACGAGCACGTGTTGGCATTGATTGATTCCATCCGCGAGTCTCGGCTACCAGAACCGGCGCGAGCGTTCGAGTCCGAACGCATTCTGGTCAGGTGTGAATTGGACAACGTCTTCCGCCTGTTGCTGAGCCGGATCGAAGATCCGGGCAAGGCGGAGGACCTGATGGCGTCGTACCTGCTGCTCTCGGGGCAGGCCCCGCATCAGGAACAGGCCGCGGAGGTCGATCGGTTCTTCAGGATGGCAACGGAACTCGTTGAGTTGCCGGTCTCGGAGCAGGTCGAGGCCGCTCCGGGCGTCGCGGGCGACGCACCCGAGAGTCGTCACCTGCTGTTCTCGATCATGAAGCCCGCGTACGGACGAATTGCGCAGACCTATGCATCCATCCGCACCAGCGAATCGGGCACGCTCGCCACACTGGCACTGGCCCGATACCACGCCGCCCATGGCGCGTGGCCGGAATCCCTTGAGGCGCTGGTCCCGGACTTTATCGTAGAAGTTCCGAAAGACGACATGGACGGCGAGCGATTGCGGTACCGGGTGCGAGATCCCGATGCCGACAGCATGCACGATGCACTGCTGCTCTACTCGATCGGTCGAGACCTCGAGGACGAGGGCGGCGTGGTGAACCCCGAGAACCCAAACGGCTGGCGGTCCGGGCGCTCGGGCGATCGCGTCTTTGTCGGATCCCCTCCGATCACCCACGGCGAATGACTGGAACGCTCTAGAATCGCCCCATGATCCAGCTCGGCGTCAACATCGATCACGTCGCCACCCTCCGCCAGGCCCGCTACCGCGGGGCCGACCACGGGCAGGACTGGGGCGAGCCCGACCCCGTCCGCGCCGCCCACGAGGCGGAGCTCGGCGGGGCCGACGGCATCACCGTCCACCTGCGCGAGGACCGGCGCCACATCCAGGACCGCGACGTGGAGCTGCTCCGGCGGCTCGTCAAGGTGAAGCTGAACCTGGAGATGGCCGCGACCGACGAGATGGTCACCATCGCCGAGCGTCTGGGCCCGCACACCGCGATGCTGGTGCCCGAGGGTCGCGAGGAGGTCACGACCGAGGGCGGGCTCGATGTGGCCGGCCAGCCGGGTCGCATGGCGGACGTGGTGGGGCGGCTGAAGGCGGCCGGATTGATCGTCAGCGCGTTCATCGACGCGGACCCCGAGCAGGTGCAGGCTTCGCACGACGCCGGGTTCGACGTGTGCGAGGTGCACACCGGCCCGTACGCCGAGGTCTTCGAGGCAACCGGCGGCGACCGGCGCCGAGACGAACTCCGAAGGGCCTTGGAGTCGGTCTCGCAGGCGGGGGACCTGATCCGGTCGCTCGGCATGCGGTTCAACGCGGGGCACGCGCTGAATTACCATAACGTGGGGCCCATCGCGGGCTTGCGCGGCATCGAGGAGCTGCACATCGGGCACGCGATCGTCAGCCGCTCGGTCTACGTGGGGATGCGCGGCGCGGTGTCGGAGATGAAAGCGCTGATGACGCGATTCGCCTGTTCGGGGTGATTGTCGCGGGGGATTCGCCACGACTTTGTGCGACGAATCGGAAACGTTCCGGAAGCCTCTTTGTGAATCGGCGGGGTCACGCTAGTATCCGCTATGCCCCGCGCGAACCCGAAGTCGAAAACAGGAACCAAGTCCGGCGCGTCGGCGGGGAAACGAACCAAGAGCAACGGCGTGATGTCGTTCGGCGACGCCGAGGCGTGGCTGGACGGTCGCGTGAACATCGAGCGTCTGCGTCCGAGCCGCGTGGACCCGGAGACCTTCAAGCTGGCGCGGATGGAGGCGTTGCTGAAGGAGCTGGGGGACCCGCACAAGATGATCCGGTCGGTGCACATCGCCGGGAGCAAGGGCAAGGGCAGCGTCTGCGAGATGGTGGCCTCGGTGCTGGGGGCGTGCGGGTACGGGGTGGGCGTGTTCACCAGCCCGCACCTGGTCTGCCTGCGTGAGCGGATCCGGATCGGGAACGAGCCGATCTCGGAGGCCGATTTCGGGTCGGTGATGAGCCGGTGTCGGGCCGCGTCTGAGAAGCTGGGGAAGAAGGGGTCCAAGAAGGTGGGGGAGGCGACGTTCTTCGAGCTGATGACGGCCGCGTCGCTGGTCTACTTCGCCGACAAGGCGGTGGACCTGGCGGTGATCGAGACGGGCCTGGGCGGTCGGCTGGACTCGACCAACGTGATCGAGCCCGAGGTCACCGCGATCACGTCGATCCAGCTGGAGCACACCGAGCTGCTGGGGCTGACGCTGGAGGCGATCGCCGCGGAGAAGGCGGGGATCTTCAAGCCGGGGGCGGTGGCCATCACGGTCCCGCAGGAGGAGAGCGTCCTCGACGTGTTCCGGGCCCGGGCCGAGGAGGTCGGCACGGAGCTGCTGATCCTGGGGGAGAATGTCGATTTCACGTGGCGGTTCGAGGCGGCCCACCAGATGGGCCCGCACGCGCGCGTGAGCGTCAGCACCGAGCGGTCCGCCTTCGACCACCTGCCCAGCCCGCTGGCGGGCGAGCACCAGGCCCCCAACTGCGGGCTGGCGCTGGCGATCGTGGACCAGCTGCGGGCGCGCGGGTTCGAGACGCCGGAGCGGGACGTCGCGATCGGGCTGTCGCAGACGCCGTGCAACGGGCGGGTGCAGCTGCTGCTGGACCGCCCGCGCGTGCTGATCGACGGGGCCCACACGCCCGAGAGCGTGGGGGCGCTCATCAAGGCGCTCGGCTCGACCGTGGGGTTCGACTCGCTGGTGGTGATCTTCGGCTGCGCCGTGGACAAGCGCGTGGACGAGATGCTCAACGAGATCGACCGCGGGGCGGACAAGGTGATCTTCACCAAGTCGGCCAACAACCCCCGCGCCGCCGAGCCGGAGGAGCTGGCCAAGCGGTACCAGTCGATCTCGGACACGATGGCCCAGACGTCGCCCTCGCTGAAGGAGGCGATCAACACCGCCGCCCGGGCCGTGGGTCGCGACGACCTGATCTGCGTGACGGGCAGCTTTTATCTCGCGGGCGAGGCCAAGGCCCTGATCGACGAGATGAAGGCCCGCAAGGGCCTGAAGTAGCCGCCGGATCCGGGCGGCACGCAGCGAGCGGCCCCCGTTCGGTGCGGGCCCGGGTTGAGCGCCGACCGCTTCCCACACAACAGATCTGAGTCGCACATCGACGCACTCACCGGGGACGGGACGCGGGCACCCGCCCGGGGGCTTAGACTCACGCCATGTCCGAGGCATCCGCGACAACCGAAACGGGCCACCGGTACACCGCCGAGCTGGCGGGACGCATCGAGACGCGCTGGCAGGCGTGGTGGAGCGAGCGCGGCACGTACCGCCAGCCCAACCCGGGCGAGGCCGGGTTCGATGCCACCAAGCCCAAGTTCTACTGCCTGGACATGTTCCCGTACCCCAGCGGGGCGGGCCTGCACGTGGGGCACCCGGAGGGGTACACCGCGACCGACATCGTCTGTCGCTACAAGAAGATGCGCGGGTTCAACGTGCTGCACCCGATGGGGTGGGACGCGTTCGGCCTGCCCGCCGAGCAGTACGCCATCCAGACCGGCGTGCACCCGGAGGTCACGACCAAGCAGGCGATCGACAACTTCCGTCGTCAGCTCCAGCGTTTCGGCTTCTGCTACGACTGGGACCGCGAGTTCGGCACCATCGACCCGGACTACTACAAGTGGACGCAGTGGATCTTCCTGCAGCTCTACCACTCGTGGTTCGATCCCGACACGCAGCGGGCGGCCCCGATGGACGAGCTGGCGGGCGACTTCGCCTCGGGCGGGCGTCCGATCCGCGTGAACCCCGACGCCGCGGAGCACGACACGGACGTCAAGGTCCGCGTCTGGGACGACTGGAAGTCGATGTCCGAGTCGGACCGTCGCCTGGTGCTCGACTCGTACCGGCTGGCCTACCTGGGCGAGCAGACGGTGAACTGGTGCCCGAAGCTGGGCACGGCCCTGGCCAACGAGGAGGTCATCGACGGCAAGAGCGAGCGGGGCGGGTTCCCCGTGCTCCGCAAGCCGCTGCGACAATGGATGCTCCGCATCACGGCCTACGGGGACCGGCTGCTGCGCGACCTGCCCGGGCTCGACTGGCCCGAGAGCACCAAGCGCCAGCAGGGCGAGTGGATCGGGCGGAGCGAGGGCGCGGAGATCGATTTCAGGCTCGAGGACCCGCCCGAGGGGGGGCCGCGTGCCCTGCGGGTGTACACCACGCGTCCGGACACCATCTTCGGGGCGACGTACATGGTGGTCGCGCCGGAGCACCCGCTGGTAGATGCGCTGTTGGCCGGGGGCGGGCACGAGGCGCTGCGGAACTACGCAGCGGAGGCCCGCAACCGCACCGACGTCGAGCGTCAGGAGAGCAAGGAGAAGACGGGGGTGGACACCGGTGTCCGGGCGACCAACCCGGCGACCGGCGAGCTGATCCCGGTCTGGGCGGCGGACTACGTGCTGACGGGGTACGGCACCGGGGCGATCATGGCGGTGCCCGCCCACGACGAGCGCGACTACGAGTTCGCCAAGGTCTTCGGGCTCCCGATGCGCGACGTGATCTACCCGACCCACCTCGCCGTCACGGCGTACTACGCGCAGCACTCGGGCGAGTTCGAGATGCTCGAGGGCAACTGGCGCCGCCTGCTGGCCGACGTCATCGGCTACACCATCTCGAACAGTATCAGGCCCGACGGCTTCGCCGACGCCATCCGTCATATCCGCGCCAACCGACGCGGCACCGACACCCTGCCCGAGGAACGCCTCAACGCCGCGACCGGCAAGACGGACGCGACCGACGGCTCGGTCGGCGAGCGTCGCGGCGTGATCGCGGGCGAGTGGCTCGCCTTCGTCGAGTCGATGGGTTTCACGCGCGTGGACGAGCTGTGGGCCTGCCTGACCGCCGGCGCCTTCTTCGATCGTGAGGGCGAGGCGTACAGCGGCCCCGGCACGCTGGTGAACAGCGCCAACGACGACGTCAGCCTGGACGGGCTCGAGGTCGAAGACGCCAAGCGCACCATCATCGAGTGGCTCGAGTCCAAGGGGCTCGGGCGGGGCAAGGTGAACTACCGCCTGCGCGACTGGCTGTTCAGCCGCCAGCGGTACTGGGGCGAGCCCTTCCCGATCGTGTTCGATTCCGAGGGCCACCACCACGCCGTGGACACCGGGTCGCTCCCGGTGGCGCTGCCCCCGCTGGCGGACTACCAGCCGGTGGAGAGCGAGGACCCGCAGCCGCTGCTGGCCAAGGCGACCGACTGGCTCGAGACGACCGCGGGCGAGGCGGGCGTCTCGACGCTGCCGTCCGACACGCCGGTGACGCGTGAGACGAACACGATGCCGGGCTGGGCGGGGAGCTGCTGGTACTTCCTGCGGTACACCGACGCGGGCAACGGCGACCGGTTCGCGAGCCGCCAGGCCGAGCGGTACTGGATGCTCACCCCGCGCGAGGGCGTGGACACCTCCGAGGCGCAGAACCTGGCGACGTGGTCGCCGAAGGTGCACCGCGAGGGGGGCGTGGACCTGTACGTGGGCGGGGCCGAGCACGCGGTGCTGCACCTGCTGTACGCCCGCTTCTGGCACAAGGTGCTGTTCGACCTGGGCGAGGTGAGCACGCCCGAGCCATTCCAGAAGCTGTTCCACCAGGGGCTGATCACGAGCTTCGCCTACCAGCGGGGCGACAAGAGCCTCGTGCCCACCGACGAGGTCGAGGAGCGGGACGGGGCGTTCTACGAGATCGCGACGGGGCAGCCGGTCACGCAGACGACCGCGAAGATGTCCAAGAGCCTCAAAAACGTGGTGAACCCGGACGACATCATCGCGGAGTACGGGGCCGACACGTTCCGGCTCTACGAGATGTACATGGGCCCGCTGGAGGCCAGCAAGCCCTGGAACACCAAGGACACCATCGGGCTGTTCCGCTTCTGCCAGAAGTCGTGGCGGATGCTGGTGGACGAGGAGACCGGCTCGGTCCGCCTGGCCGACGAGCCCGACCCGGACCTGGAGAAGGTGCTGCACCGGGCGACCGACAAGGTCGGCTCCGACATCGAGAACCTGAGCTTCAACACCGCGATCGCGGCGCTGATCGGCGTCGTGAACGCGGCCCCGAACGACCGCCCGGCCCTCACACTCGAGCAGGCCGACCGGTTCTGTCGCATCCTGGCCCCCTTCGCCCCGCACCTGGGCGAGGAGCTGTGGCACAAGATCGGACGACAGGAGACGCACGGCTCGGTCGCCGACCAGCCGTGGCCCGAGGTGGACCCGTCTTTGCTGGTGGATGACGAGGTCGAGATCCCGGTGCAGATCATGGGCAAGGTGCGGGGTCGGATCACGATGCCCGCGGGGGCGAGCGACGACATGATCGAGGCCGCGGCGTTGGACGACGACAAGATCAAGTCGCTGATCGAGGGCAAGACGATCCGCAAGGTGATCGTGGTCTCCGGGCGCTTGGTGAACATCGTGGCGAACTGAGGGCTTTGTGCGCACGGATGCGGAACAGCGAGCACTCGCCCACGCGGGCGTGCCCGTCGCGGGCGGGCTGTCGGTCGTCGTCAACGACCGCCCGCTGCTGGGGCGGCGCACGGGCGTGGGGCGATACCTCGAGGGCGTGCTGTCGGCGTGGCCCGGAGGGGTGGACCGCCCGCGCGGCGTGGTGGGGGGGCTGGGTGATTCGGTGCGAGCACGCCCCGGGTTCGGGGGTGTGGGATCGCTCGCGCCGATGCAGCCCTGCCCGCTGAGCGAACTGCGACCCAGGGCCGACGGACGCATCGGCGTCGGGCGTGGGCTGCGTCGCAAGGGCTACGCGCTCGCGGCCCGGTCGGCGCTGCGCGTCAAACGACAGCCGGGGAGCGTGGTCTGGGAGCCCAACCACCACCCGCTGGTGGAGTCGCGCCCGGACTCGGCGGTCGTGACGACGATCCACGACCTGAGCGTGGTGACCCGGCCCGAGTTCCACCCCCCCGATCGCGTGCGGGCGTGGGAGCGGGCGTTGGCCCGCACGCTGGACCGCACTGCCCGCTTCATCGCGGTCTCGCACGCGACGGCCAACGCGATCGAGCGCGAGCTTGGCGTGGCGTCCGAGCGGATCGACGCGATCCCGCTGGCCAGCCGGTACGACGGGCGACCGGCGGGGTGGGGCCGTGCGGCCTGCCGTGCGGCACTGGGTCTGGACCCGGACGCGGGTGTGGTGGTGCACCTGGGCACGATCGAGCCGCGGAAGAACATCGGGGGGCTGCTGGATTCGTGGCGGGTGGTGCTTGAGCGCGAGCCGCGGGCCGAGCTGGTGCTGGTTGGCGGCGCGGGGTGGGGGAGCGAGTCGTTCTGGTCCGGCCTGACCGGGCACCCGGTCGCCGAGCGGGTGCGGTGCACCGGCTACCTGGACGATGCGCGGACGCTGGCGCTGCTGATCGCGGCGGACCTGGTGGTCTGCCCGTCGTGGCTGGAGGGATTCGGCCTGCCGGTGGTCGAGGCGGCGTCGGTTGGGACGCCGGTGCTGGTCTCACGCGATCCGGCGCTGGTCGAGGCGTATCAGCGTGTCGGGGGGGATCCGGAGGACGCCCTGGACGCGTGGGACACGCCGGGGTGGGGGCGTGCGATCGCGTCGGTGCTGCAAGGCGACGTGCCAACGGTCGTCGCGCCGGATCGAGGGTGGGAGGACGTGGCGCGGGGGCACGTGAAGGCGTTCGCCTCAGCCGCCCGGGATGGCTGACCGCTCGGCATGCAGGATGAGGCGCTGCCCGGGGTCGTAGATCTCGGCGGGGTAGCGGTCGATCATCTCGGCCCGCTTGGTGGCGATGAGGAAGATGTTGTCGCCGCGTTGGTCGGTCGGGTAGCCGTGGTCCTTGAGCAGCTTCATGACCGCCGGGCTGGGGTCGCTCCAGCAGTCCTCGGTCTCGACGCGGACGGGCCCGAAGCCGGCGGACTCGGCCAGCACGTGGACGGCGCGCGGGGTGTACTCGATGTTGTGGCGGTTGGTGGAGCGGTCGCGCCGGTAGACCAGGTAGAGCTGGGGGGCGTAGCCCATCAGGGCTTTCTCGAGCGAGCGGGCCGAGATGAGGTTCGGCGTCGTCAGCACCAGCACGCCGCCGAATTTCAGCACGCGGTTGATCTCGGAGAGCATGAACATCGGGTCCATGGCGAGGTGCTCGAGCACCTCGCAGCACAGGACCACGTCGAAGGAGCGGCTGGGGAACGGGAAGCGGTGGGCCTCGACGTTGAAGTTGTAGAACTCGTGGGGGGTGCCGTCGGAGGCCTTGCGGTCCTGCAGGCGTCCGACCGGGTGCTCGTCGTCCCAGTCCGAGCCGACGACGCGCCCGTAGCCGTGCGTTTTCTGGAGGGCGTCGAGCAGTCCGACGTAGCTGCCCAGTTCGAGCAGGCTCATGGACTCGTCGCCGGTGGGGATGCGGGCGAAAGTGCGCTCGTACCGCTTCTTGTGCGAGTCGAAGTAGCTCGCGGCCCATTCCTCGGTGATGGTGGCGCGACAGTCGTGGACGGCCTCGCGGGCACGCTCGAGCCCGAGGGCCGGGTTGGCGGCGACGGTCGAGTGCTGCGCGGGCGGGGCGGAGGACGCGGCGAGCTCCGGGCGGAGCCACTCGTCGTAGGCTTTCCGGTACGCCTCGACGCTCTTGTCGATGGCGTGCTCGGACTGCACGTGGTGGGCCGCGTTGCGCCCGAGGCGGTCTCGGAAGTCCTCGTCGGTCGCCAGGCGGACCAGCGCGTCGGCGAGCGGCTTGGGGTCCTCGGCGGAGAGGGGGAGCTTCACCGCGGTGTTGTGCGGGTAGTCGGCGAAGGAGCCGTAGTCGAAGACCACGGCGGGCCGCCCGAGCCCCATCGCCCGGACGAGCGTGCCCGAGGTCTCGCCGGCGCTGGGGTAGCGCAGGTTGATGATCGCGTCGGCGGCGAGGATGTGGTCGTGGAACTGCGCGAGGTCGAGATAGCCGGTGACGCGGACGCGGTCGCCGAGGTTCGCGGCTTCGATGTGGCGGTCGATGTCGTAGCTGCCGTTGCGTTCGCCGGCGAGGACGTAGACGAACTCGCCGAGGCGGTCGCGCGCCTCGCTCAACGCCTTCAGGGCCAGCTCGATCTGCTTGGGCGGGGTGATGTGCCCGAGCGAGGTGAACACGGTGGCGTCTTTGGGCAGGCCCAGGCGCTCGCGTGCGGCCTGCTTGGAATCGGGCGTGAACCCCTCCGGGGGCGGGGCGAGGTGGTGGCGGACCACGCGGACCGGGTGGTCGGGGCGCTGCTCGCGGATGCGCTGGGCGGCGTGATCAGAGTGGACGAGCAACCCCAGCGAGCCGTCCAGCACGCGTCCGTTGAGGGGGAGCAGGAACTGCTGATACTCGCTGAAGACGTGGCGCCGGCGTTGGCGGGCCATCTCGACGCCGAGGCGCCCGTGGTCGTAGGCCATCGCGTCCTCGTACCCGGCGAGGTCGCCCTCGCCCAGCGTCATGGTCGCGAGCAGGTGGTGCAGCACGAAGTCGTGCAGCACGGTGACGCCGGGTCGCTGCAGGATCTGCTGGTACACGAAGGCGTGGTCGGGATTGTTGCCCTGGTGGTAGATGCGGGGGGTGGCCTTGTCGCGGGATTCGTCGGCGAGGTAGTCGGACAGGGCGACGACCTCAAACCCGTGCTCGGTCTCGAGTGCCGGGGAGTTGTCCTCCACCACGTGCACCAGCTCGAAGTGCTCGGCGAGCAGCGGCGCGAGCTCGCTGGCGTAATCGGCGATGCCCGATCGCGCGGGCGGGAGGGGCGTGAAGATCGCCAGGGGCGGCTTGCTCATTTGGTGCTCCGCACGACGTAGTCCTGCCCGACGAACAGCAGCCGGTTCAGCTTCTCGAAGTTCTCGGCGATGGCCTGGGTCGCGTCGGTGGTGGCGCGGGCCTCGGTCGCCGTGGCGCCGTGCCCGGAGCCGTCGCCCCGCTCTGGGTCGTGCTCGATCGCTCCGGATTCGGCGCCCGCGAGCGCGTCGGTGTCGAGCCACTCCTCGGAGGCGGGCCGATTCACGAGATCCACGAGCACCTGTCCGAAGCCCGCCCGCTCGCACAGGAACCGGACCAGGGCCGGGTGGCGCGGGGCACGGTGCGTCGGGTCGAGCGTGTAGTAGCGGCTCCAACCGAGCAGCGAGCCGGTGTTGGGCGACTCGAACATCAGCAGCCCGCCCTCGGGCAGCACGCGATGGCACTCGCCAATGAGTTCGCAGAGCTCGTTGAAGGTCAGGTGCTCGATGAGGTGGGTGCTCACGATGCAGTCGAACGCCCCGGGCTCGAGGGCGCGCAGGAACTCGATCGCGTCGGCGGTGTGGGCGTCGAGCCCCTTGACGCGTGCGACGTCGGTCATCTTGGCGCTCGCGTCCACGCCGACGGCGGCGATGCCCCGGTTCTCGAGCACCTGCAGCAGCTCGCCCGTGCCGCAGCCGACGTCGAGCACTCGCGCGTGCTCCGGGATGGGGCTGGCGAAGTGGCGCAGGCGTTCGACCAGCTCGCGGTCGCCCCCGCGGAACTGCTTCTCGAAGTTGACGTAGTCGAGCTCGGTGAGGCGGAAGCGCGAAGGCGTGCCGTCGGGAAGCCCGTACGGGAACTCGGGGTGGTCGATGCGGGTTCGGACCGCCTGCTCCGCGCGGCGGGCGATGGCCCCGGCGTCGGTCGCGACCGACTTGGCCTCGGTCAGTCCCTGGGCCACCGTGGTGAGCTCTCCCCGCAGCGATTGCAGCGCCCGGGCCTCGTGCAGCGAGCGGCGGGTCAGCTCGTGGAGTTCCTCGGCCCGGGTTTCCAGGCGCTCGAGTCGCTCGGAGACCGATGGGTCTCCGGCACGGAGTTCCTCGAGCAGTCTGCCGTGCTCCTCGCGCAGCGCCTCGAGGCATTCGTCCACGCCCGGGTCGCCGGCGCTCATCTCTTCGCGCAGCCTGCTCTGGTCCAGTCGGAGGGCCTCGATCCGCTGGTCGAGCAGCTCGAAGACCCGGTCGGCGCGACCGACGCCCTCGGCGGAGAGCTGGGACTGGTGGCGGATCGCGCTTCGCAGCCCCTGCTCGATGCGCTTGCACTCGCCCTCGAGCCTGAGCATCCGCTGTTCGAGGAGCTGGGCGATGGCGTCGGTCCGGGCGATGAGCTGGTGGTCGGCGGCGACCCCGGCGAGAATCTCGCCCAGCCACCCCTTGATCCGGGCCTTGACAATCGGCGGGGTCACACGTTTGGCCACTCGGATCACACGACTCACGCTGGCATTCCCCGTTGGCAGACCCCCTGGCGGGGTGGTGGCCCGAGAGCCGACCGTACCCGTCCGATCGCGCTCGGGCGATCTTACCGGGTCGGTTCCCAGGCCGCCAGAAGTCGCACGCATCCGTGCGGGAATTCGTCGCTGAGCACGTGAAACTCGTAGGTCTTGTGGTGGTAATCGGCCGGGTCGTTCCAGAAGGGGCCCTGGGGCTCGGTGAAGGCCATCACCGTGACGAGGAACTTGCCCCGGTGCAGCCCGAGCGGGCCGATGCGGGCGCGGACGGTGCCCGAACCGGGCGTGACGGGGGTGGGGGCGGGGTCCACGTCGTAGTTGTTGGTCGCGAAGATGTAGACCCCGTCGAGACGGAAGATCGCGACGGAGAACAGGGCCTCGGGGTGGTCGGCGTCGGCCTCCCAGTCGAGCTCGACGTTGAGCGTGTCCCCGGGCTGGAAGCGTCCGCGCTCGCGCCCGCTCCCGTCGAGGAAGCGGACGCCGGTGATGCGGATCTTGCCGTTGCCGTAGCGCGAGCCGATCGTGACCTCGGGGCTGCTGGCGGTGAGGCGGTCCGCGTCGGGCTCGGGGGTGGCGGGCGTGCGTGCGGGCTTGGGAGCCGTGTCGGGGCTGTCGGTCACGCCGCGTCGCTGGGCGACCCGTTTCTCATACTCGGCGATGACGTCGCGTGCGTCGCCGGCTTCGGCGACGCGTCCGGCCTCGAGGTAGAGGCCTCGGTCGCAGAACATCTGGACGACTCCGAGGTTGTGCGAGACGAACAGGAGCGTGAGCCCGCGTTTCTTGAACTGCTCGACCTTGTCGAGGCACTTCTGCTGGAAGTAGGCGTCGCCGACGCTGAGGGCCTCGTCGATGATCAGGACGTCGGGCTCGGTGAAGCACGCGGCCGAGAAGGCCAGGCGCACCCGCATGCCGGTGGAGTAGGTCCGCAGCGGCTGGTCGTAGAAGCGTCCGAGCTCGGCGAAGTCGCGGACACTGTCGAGCAGGCGCTTGCGGGGTTTGTGCCCGTCGCTGAAGAGGCGGAGGTAGTTCTCGACGTTCTCGGCCCCGGTCAGTTCGGGATGAAATCCGGTGCCGAGCTCGAGGAGGGCCGAGACGCGCCCGGTCATCTCGACGCCTCCGGCGGTGGGCGCGGTAACGCCGGTCAGGAGCTTCAGGAGCGTGCTCTTGCCGGCGCCGTTCTCGCCGATGACGCCGAGCGACTCGCCCGGTTCGAGCGAGAACGAGACGTCGTCGAGGGCGACGAGCGAGTCGCACCGATTGACGTGTCCGAGCGAGACGAACTGGAGGAAGCGGTCGAGCTGCGTGCGGGGCAGGTCGTAGCGCTTGCTCAGGTTGGTTGCGCGGACGGCGCCGACGGGGGTCACAGCAGGTCCGCCAGGCTGGCGTGGTGGGCCTTGAAGACGAGCGCCCCGAAGCCGCAGGAGAGGACGAGCCAGGCACCCAGGTGGGCGATGTCGGCGGTGGCGGGGAACCGACCCTCGGCGATAACGGTCTGGAAGCAGCGGAGCAGGCCGTAGAAGGGCTGGAAGTTCCACGCGACGGCGAGCACGGCGCGGGCCTTCTCGGGCACCGCGGCGACGGGGTACAGGATCGGCGTGAGCCAGAACGCGATCTGGGTGATCAGGGGAAGCACCGCGGTCGTGTCGCGGACGAACACGCCGAGCATGGAGAGCGACATGCCCAGCCCGGCGGTGAGGGCGAACTGGAGGGGCACCAGCGCGATCGCGACGAGCGGCAGGCGCCAGTCGCCGTCGGCGAAGCCGATCGCCAGCGCCGCTGAGAGGGCGAGCAGGGAGATGGTCAGCGTGAGTGCGCTCGAGAGCGCCGCCCCGAACACGATGGTGAGCTTCGGCACGGGCAGACGCTTCATCACACCGGCCTGGGCGGTAAAGACCGAGGGCGCCCGCTGCACGATGTCGATGAACGCGATCCAGGGCAGCAGCCCGGCGCACAGGAACACGGCGTACTGCGCGGGCGACTGGCTCGCGTCGAAGCGACGCTCGAAGACCTGCGTGAACAGGAACAGGTAGACCAGGATGGTGCTCACCGGAAGCAGGATGTTCCAGGCGAAGCCCACAGCGCTGCCCGCATACCGCGTCCGCAGGTCGCGCCGGGCGAGCTCCCACGCGAAGCGAAGCCAGCGGGGTGAGAGCGCTCTGGGCACGAGTGTGACGCTCACGTGGACGGCGCTCCGGGACAGGGGGGAAGGGTCAGGGCGGCGGGATCGGTTGGCCCCGAGGGTATACTGACGCGTTGGAGAGGGTCAAACGGCCCGCGAGCCCCGTCGGGAGGTCAGAGTGGCGCTGCTGAATCGACGTCTCAAACCGGCCATAGACGCCTCGGACACGGCTCACACGCCCCCGCACTCGCCCGACCGCCCGTTGAGCCGCATGATCCGGTTCCGCGAGCACGGCCCGGTCTGGGAGCCGACCCCGGGCCCCCGACGCGTCGCGTTCCACCACATCCCGAAGACGGGCGGCACGAGTTTCGACGAGTGGGTCCGCAGTTTCTACGAGCCGCACGAGATCTGCGAGCAGCGCCAGGACGACCTGGGCGACCTCGACCCGACCGGTCACCTGTTCTATTCCGGGCACTTCTTCTTTCGGATGCTGGAGGAGAAGCTGAGCGACGCGGCGTGGCTGGTGCTGCTGCGCGACCCGATCAGGCGTGCCGCGAGCCAGTACCAGAACTGGCACAATCCGAATCGCGTGCCGAAGGTCTGGGACAGGCTGATCGCCCGCCACCCGTCCGTGGCCGAGGCGCTGGAGATCTCGAGCCGCGTGTCGTTCGCCGAGTGGATTCGCACGGACAACGACGTGATCAAGGACGCGCTGTGGAACATGCAGACGCGTCGCCTGACCTCGATCGAGCCCGGGCCGCGGACCTACGTGCCCGAGGTGATCGAGGACGCGAAGAGGAACCTGTTCGACCGTTTCGCGTTCTTCGGGCTGGCCGAGCGGTACACCGATTCCGCGTTCCTCTTTGCGTGGCAGCTCGGCGTGCGTGCGGAGAACGCCGACGACTGGCCGCACCACAACGTGACCAGGCCGGAGGAGCGCATCGAACCGGATGAGGAGTCGATCGCGTACCTGCGTGAGATCAACCGCATGGACCTCGAGCTCTACGACGCCGCGTTGCGCGAGTTCAAGAAGCGGCAGCGGGCCATGCTGCTCGCGGCCTGCGGCGACAGCGTTCGGTCACGCACATGCACCGGCGACGCGGCGGATCCGTCCGGCGGTGTCACGCTCGACGGCTCCACCGACTGCGACGGCTTCTCCTACCCGCAGCAGACCCGCGACGGCACGCCGTACCGGTGGACCTGTGCGAGCCGGGCCACGGTCGATGTGCCGGTCCCGGTCGGCCATTCGGGCCGCGTCCGTGTCCGCGTGCGGTGCGTGTCCAGCGAGCCGTCGTGCGACCGCTCGGCGCTGCGGCTCTCGATGGACCTGCGCGAGCCGGTCAGCCCACGCCTCGAGGCGTGGGGCCAGCACGGGTTCGAGGCCACGGCCGACCTGGAAGTCGAGACGTCCCTCGGCGCGGGCGTCCGGCACGCGCTGCACATCCACGGCCCGGTGGCGCAGACACAGAACCCCGACGACGAGGAGGGCTGGGCCCGCTCGATCGGGTACGCGGTGCATCAGATTCTCATCGACTGACCAGCGCTCCTGGGATTCGGAGCGGTCTTGGTCGTGGGCTCAGCCGCCGAAGAGCTGTCGCAGGGCCCCGCCCATGCCCTTCTGCTGCATGATGCGGGTGACGTCCTGGCGCATCTTCTGGTTCTGGGCGTGCATGAGCTTGGCCGACTCGGCGAGTTTCTTGTACTCGGCCCGGTGCTCGCGCAGGATCTTGGCCCGATCGTTCGCCTCGCTCTCCATTTTCTGGATGCGTGCCTTCGACTCGTCGAGCTTGCTCTTGAGCTGGTCGATCTCGGCCTCGAGCTTGCCCATCTGCTCGACCTGGGCCCGCGCGGCCTCCAGCTCGCCCTGGGTGCCCGCCAGCTCGGCTCGCAGACGCTCGATCTCGACCTGCTGGGCCTGGGCCCGGTCCCGGGCGCTGTTCACGGCATTGGAGAGGGCCTCCAGGCCCTGCATCGCCGCCTCGGCGGAGGGGAGGGGGTCGAACGTGTTGGTGTTGGCGTGCGTCTGCTCGTTCATGTCCGGACCTCCGACGCACCGGGTGCGCCGGGCGTGGAGTGGTCATCGGTGTGACTTCGAGCCGACTTGCGAGGATCGTCGGGGCGTGCGTCCGAGAACCGGGATGCCCGCCCTCGCGGACGGCGCAGTCGCGCTGCCCCACATCCGAGACACGTCCGACGGGCACGCCCTGTGAGACCGGGCCTAGGCCGAGGGGATTCCGGGGGGGGTCAGATCTCGCCGGCGGGGGTCTCGGGGGCGGGCGGGGAGAACATGGACATGTCCAGCTCCGCGTCGTGCTCGATCGAGTCGAATCGGATCACGAACTCCTGGCCCTGGTTCCGCTGACGGATCGTCATGGGGTGCCAGACGCCGTCGATCTCCTCCCAGTCGAAGAAGAGCGAGACGGAGTCGAAGGTCTCGGCGGCGGGGCTGGTCCGCTGCATGGTCTTGACACGCAGCCCGGTGTCCACCGAGAAGAAGTCAACCGAATCCTGCCCGGACTTGGTTCTCAGGTTCACGCGATAGCAGGCCTTGCCCTCGACGTCCTCGACGCCGACCACCTCGGCGGATTCGTACCGCTCACGCGGGCGGACCTCGTCGTGGAAGGCGGCCCGATCGAGCATCTGCTCCGCCTGCGGGCCTTCCATGATCACCGGGTCGGACGAGCCGGGGGCGATGCCCCACGCCACCTCGCCGTCGGTCGCCTGTGTCATCTGCATCATCGCGTTGAGCTCGATGTGCATGTGCAGCTTGTCGGGCGCGGCCTCGGTCATCGTGATCGGGCCGGAGAAGCCCATCGCCTCCATCGAGAAGGTGCCTCGGGCGACGAAGTTCTTGATTTTGAGATACCGCTCGGCCCCGCCGCGGGCCTCGGCGAAGTGCTCCAGCACCTCCCAGCCGGAGGGCAGATCCTCGCCCGCGGGCTGGGCCGAGGGCGTGGGAAGCGTCGAGGCGGACGCGGGCAGGCCCGCGAGGGCGCCCAGCAAGACCACGGACGCGGCGGATCGGAACATGAAGCGGTCGGTCGGCATGGGAAATCTCCTCCTGCGGGGCCCGTGCGGGCGGGTGGGATCCGTGGGTGCTGTCCCGGCATGGTATGGGGAGCGTGGGAGTGCCCGCGATCCCGAACGGGCCTCCCGAGGCTTGTACGGATCGGGGGGGGCGTCGTTTCAGGCCTTGGCGGGTGCCGTGCGAACCTCGCCGCCGGTGCAGACCCGCCCGGACCGACCCTCCTCGTAGAGGGCGAAGACGGTTCCGGGCTCGAGCCCGAGGGCCCCGGCCAGCACGGTCGAAGCCCCCTGCAGGGCCCCCGCGATCTGGTGCTCGTCGCGCCCCTCGAAGGCGATGATCCGCAGGATGGGGTCGTGGGTGTTGTGGGGGGGGCGGGGCTGGGTGTCGGGGAGCTGGTCGTGGCACAGGTAGGCGTCCAGCGTCCGCCAGGTGACCCACACGGCGCCGGGGTCGCACTCCAGCCCGCTGGCGACCGCCTCGCGGACGGCCCGCATCGCGTGCCCGAGGTCCACCTGGTCGGGCTGGGGCAACGCTTCGATCTGGACGACGGGCATGGGGGGCTCCATGCGGGCAGGGTATCCCACGCCCCGTGCCCGGGTCTGAGGCAAAGCCGAAGGCCCGGACGGTGCCCAGATCTGAGGCAAAGCCAAAGGCCCGTCCCGTGCCCGGGTCTGAGGCGTAGCCGAAGGCCCGGACGGTCCCGGAACTCGCCTGGGGCCCGAAGCTTCGCACGGCTCAGCTTCGGCGTCTGTGTTTCCTATCGTGGCGTATGACCAGCCCCGCGCCGACGAACCCCAACGACACGTACACCAGCCCGCTCGCGTCCCGGAACGCCAGCCCCGAGATGCTGCGGGTCTGGTCGCCCCGGCACAAGTTCAACACGTGGCGCCGGATCTGGCTGGCGGTGGCGCAGGCCCAGCACGAGGTGAGCGACGGGGCGCTGGTGACTGCGGAGCAGGTCGCGGAACTGAGGGGGGTGGTAGAGCGGGGGATTACGGATGAGGAACTCGTTCGCGCCGGCGAGCTGGAGGCCGAGCTGCGTCACGACGTGATGGCGCACGTGCACTGCCTGGCGGAGCAGTGCCCGACCGCCGGGCCGATCATCCATCTGGGGTGCACGAGCCAGGACGTGGTGTGCAACGCGGACCTGCTCGCGATTCATGAAGCGTTGCAACTGGTCGATCAAAAAATCGGCCGGGCACAGTTTGCCATCGGGATTCGCGCGGAAGAATTTGCGTCAGTCCCAACGCTGGGCTTCACACACTATCAACCGGCACAGCCGACAACAGTTGGGCGACGGCTTGCTGGTTATGCCTACGACCTCAAGCAGGCACTGTCGTACAGCTTCTATGTGGACTTCATCGAAGACGTGACTCTGCGCGGCTTTCGTGGCGCGACCGGTACTCAGGCGAGTTTCCTCGCATTGTTCGGCAACGATGCCATGAAAGTTAATCGATTTGAGGCTCTGGCCTTGTGGAACCTGAGAGTTCAGTTTGGGTTTGAGGAAAGTGACCAGGGTTTCGATGAGTGGCATGGATTAATGAATGAATTCCTGAAAGGCCTGCCCGATCTGCCTGGCGACGACCATGAGCGCCCTGTTTTCGATGAACGGCAGTACATCACATCTAAGACATTCGGGCTGACGGGGCAGACATACCCGCGGGTTATCGATTCGCACACACTCTCCGCCCTTGGATCGATCGCCTCGGTCCTCCACAAGATCGCGACCGACATCCGCCTGCTCTCCAACCGCAAAGAGATCGACGAGCCCTTCGGCAAGAGCCAGATCGGCTCCAGCGCGATGCCCTACAAACGCAACCCGATGAAGTGCGAGCGGATCTGCGGACTGACCCGCTTCGTGATGAACCTCGTCGGCAACGCCTACGACACCGCGGCGACGCAGTGGCTGGAGCGCACGCTGGACGACTCGTCTAACCGGCGCCTCAGCCTGCCCGAGGCGTTCCTCGCCCTCGACGGTGCGCTGGACCTGATGTACACGGTCGCGGACGGCCTGGTGGTGCACGAGGCGATGGTGCGCAAGAACCTGATGGCCGAGCTGCCCTTCCTGGCGACGGAGAACATCCTGATGGAGGCGGTGAAGGCGGGCGGGGATCGCCAAGTGCTGCACGAGCAGATCCGCGTGCACGCTCAGGCGGCGGGGATGCGGGTCAAGCAGGAGGGGCTGGACAACGACCTGATCGAGCGTCTGCGGGGCGACGAGGCGTTCAAGCCCGTGCACCACCTGCTGACCGAGGACGGCGACGGTGGTGGGGGGCTGCTGGACCCGATGCGGTACGTCGGTCGGGCGGTGGAGCAGACCGAGCGGTTCGTGGCCGAGGTCGTCGGGCCGCTGCGCGAGCGGTACGCGAGCGAACTCGAGGCCATGGGCGGCGTCGGCGGGGCCGACCGGGGGGTGTGAGGCTCCGGGCGGGGCACGGCGGGGCACGGCGAGGCACGGCGGGGCGCGGGGGGGGCGCGGGGGCGGGGGGGGCGGTGTATCTGAGTCCGATCAGATTCGGTCCGAGTAGTCGTGTCCGGACCCTCACGACCCTCACGGCCCGGTCGATCGCCCCTGATAGACCGGGGCGTGCGGGCTCGCTCTCACCTTCACTCACCGGCGGGGTGGCATCTCCCGATGCTGTTTCGCAGCGTGTTTCCGGGCCCGTGCCCGGTTTCGCGGGCGGAAGGAGCGTGACGAGATGAAGCGGACAGCCATTTGGCAGCGTGCCGGAGCCTCGACCATCGGTCTCGCGTGCTGTCTGCACGGGTGCATGATGTCCGCGACGGTCTACGGGCAGGACGAGATCGTGCTGGCCGGGCAGATCCGCGACTTCCAGTCCACCCACCCCGACTTCGGGCTGGCCCCGGGCTCGGGGACCGAGGTGTGCGCCCTGCTGGACTACTACCTGTACAACGGCATGCCGGTGTTCGTGGGCAACGGGTCCAAGCTGACCCAGGACGCCCTCGACGGCATGAGCCGCGAGATCGCGCCGCACATGTTCGCGAACGGTCCGGAAAACACCGGCGTGTTCGTGCTGAAGAACCCGTTCGACTTCTCGGGCAACTCGACGCAGGACTCGTACGACCCGATCGAGGGCTACGACCCGAACACCGCCGAGGACCTGCCCGAGCTCGACACGGTCCCGACCATCCCGAACATCTCACCCCCCGTCTTCGGCTTCGGCGTCGTCAAGACGATGGAGATGCGCTATAAGAAGACGGGCGGGTACACCACCGACACCATCACCGCCGGCGAGTACCACACCGACAGCTTCGTGGTCTCGAACGGCATGAACCTGGTGGTTGACGGCGACGTCGTCATCCGGGTGGACTCGAACTTCACGGTCACGCAGAGCAGCGTGCTGACCGTCCCGGACGGCTCCAGCCTGACGTTCTACATCGGCGGGGCGTTCGAGTTCCGCAACTCGTCGCTGGGCAACATCGACAACTGGGACCACTCCCGCCTCCAGTTCCTGAACTTCGGCACCGACCCGATGGTCTTCGACAACAGCGCCCAGATGGTCGCGACCATCGTCGCGCCCAACTCCACGGTCGAGATCTCGAACTCGGTCGAGTACTACGGGGCCATCACCGCGAACGCCGTGAATCAGGACAACAGCTCGGGCATCCACATCGCCGGTGAGTTCGCCTGGGAGAGCGCCTGCTTCACCGCGAACGATCTGCAGCCCGCGACCGGCACGGCGCACTCGGGCGACATCACCTCGGCGCCCTCGTTCTCGACCTGGTTCCGCGACGCGCCCGGCATGAACCTGACCGACACGCACCAGCTCGTCATGACCGACGTCGGCGGCGGCGTGTACGGCTTCAAGGCCAACGACTGGAACCCCATCGACGGCGAGCTCTACGGCAACGAGAGCGCCTCGGGCAATCGGAACTTCACGGTCGCCCTGCAGTCGATCTTCCTGAATTCCAACTGCTCCGGCGCGTTCTTCGAGATCGCCACCTCCATGGACGCCTGGGTCTTCATCGACGACACGATGGTGATCGACCTCGGCGGCTCCACGGGCAGCAACCGCCAGCGGATCGAGCTGGACCGCCTCGGGCTCTCCTCGGACCGCTGGTACACCGTGCGGGTCTTCCTGGCCCATCGCGTTGACGGGCCGCAGGACCTCGAGGTCTCGACGACCATCCCCCTCACCCCGCCACGCGACATCGTGTTCCGTGTCGGGCAGCACCACGACTGAGCCAGAACGCTGGCAAGGACAATCCCCGGACCGGGGAGTCAGACACGCGGCTCGAGAGCGTCGCGTGTTTTTTTGAAACAGGCCGTCTTATAAGGAACGGCCCTCTGGGAAGGAAAGGCTCTGTATGAAGGCGACAACGACTGCTGGCATCCTCCTGGTCACGACCCTCGCGGGCGTGGCCTCGGCTCAGGACACCCTCCTGCCCGGCCAGATCTTCGACTTCCAGAGCTCGCACCCCGATTTCGGGCTGCCCGCGGGCTCCGGCGGCGAGGTCGCCGGCCTCGTTGATCTGGTGCTCAACGGCGTCAACCGCCCCGAGTTCCTCGGCATCTCCGGCCTGCAGCTCTCCGACCAGGCCCTCGACGCCGACGGCGAGCCCATCGCCCCGCACCTGTTCAGCCCCTTCGACCCCACCGGGGGCCCGCTGGTGCTCGAGAACACGCCCAGCCGCTCGGGCAACAACACGCTCGACACCTACGACCCGGCCGCGGGCTACGACCCGAGCACCGCGACCGAGGTCACCGGCGACGTGCCGACCGTCGCTGGCATCCCCAACATCTCGCCCCCCACCTTCGGTGGTGGGGTCACCAAGGTGACCAAGATCACCTACAAGAACGAGAAGCCCGGCTTCGACATCTCGGGCGAGTACCACTGCGACATGTTCGAGATGCGCCAGTCGGTCATGAACGTCGTCGCGGACACGGTCATCAAGGTTGACAGCTCGCTGGTCATCCGCACCAGCTCCGAGATCCACATCGCTCCCGGCGCCACGCTCACCTTCTGGATCGGCGGCGACGCCACCGTCGAGAACCAGTGCTACCTGAACATGGGCGGCGACCACACCGCGCTCATGTTCAACAACTACGGCACCGGCACCTTCACCGTGCAGAACCACTCGAGCGTCACCGCCAGCTACCTCGCACCCAACGGAACGTTCCACACCGAGAACAACACCGACTTCTACGGCGCCGTGACCTCCGAGGACATGATCATGGACAACTCCACCGGCGTCCACCTCGCCGGCGACATCCCGACCCCCAACACCTGCTACGCGCAGGGCGACACGCAGATGGCCTCCGGCTCCGGACACGCCGGTGCCATCACCAGCCCCAACTCGTTCAACACCTGGTTCAACAGCTCGCCCGGCGTCAACCAGATCGACACCCACCAGATCTTCCTCAACGAGTCCGGGGGCGTGTACTCCTGCACCCTGACCGACTGGGACCCGATCAACGGCGAGCTGTACGGCAACGAGGGGCAGACCCGCAACTCCAACTTCACCTTCGCCGGTGAGAGCCTGATCTCCTTCAGCGATTGCTCGGGCCAGTACTTCGAGATCGCCACCGACATGGACTGCTGGGTCTACGTGGACGAGGAGCTCGTCATCGACATGGGCGGCACCACCGGCGTGACCCGCCAGCGCATCGAGTTCGACCGCCTGAACCTGACCGTGGGCTACCACCGCCTGCGTGTCTTCCTCGCCGCCCGCACCGACGCCCCGGTTGACCTCGAGATCGAGACCACCATCCCGCTGACCCGCCCGGTCAACATGGCGTGGCGGGCCGATCCCAACCACGACTGAGCACGCACACCGACCGCACACACGAGCCCGCGCCGCACTCCGGCGCGGGCTTGTTCCTGCGCGCCGCCCTCTCGCGGGCGTGATTCTCGGGGCTCGGGGCGTGACGGCTGGCGCGTCTCTGACGCGCCGCCTGGCAAGCTCGGCAAGACACGCGGGACAGCGCGACGCGCCAAAGCCCGCAACGGGACGAACCGCTGGCCCATCACCGGCGCCGGGTCATGCTGTACATGGGTGATCCTCAGCCGGGACGCCCGCCCCTGCATCACACAACCAAAAAAGCAGACGGGACCACACATGAAGACCACGAACGCCCCGACACGGATCGCACTGGCCCTCGGCCTCACGCTCGCCTCCGGCGCCGCGCTCGCCCAGGCCGGGCCGCAGGAGGTGCTGCTCGCCGGCAGCGTGCGCGACTTCCGCTCCTCGCACCCCGACTTCGGGCTCAGCGGCCTCGCCGCGGGCCCGACCACCGGGCTGGTCGAGTACAGCGGCACGTCCGGGCACCCGCGTCACCGGGGCGTGGACGGCACCGAACTCACGCAGCACGCGCTGGACGCGGCCTCGTTCGAGATCGCGCCCCACCTCTACGGCGCCGGCCCGCAGGACACCGCCGTCTTCATCCTCGAGGGCGGCATGGAGGTCGCCAACAAGGCCACCATCGACCTCTACGACCCCGCGGTCGGCTACGACCCCGCCAGCGCCGACTCCATGCCCGTGCTCGACAACCCGCCCCCGCTCGAATCGCTCACCCCGCCCGCCATGAGCGTGCCCAAGGTCGGCTCCATCGAACGCGGCAACGACTTCGAGGGCGGCTTCTCCACCCTTACCGCAGGCGAGTACTGGTGCGATGCCTTCTGGCTCGGCAACCAGCACACCCTCACGATCGAGGGCGACGTCGTCCTCCGCGCCGACGACTCCTTCGCGATCCGGAACCACTCGACCCTGCTGCTCGCACCCGGGGCAACACTCACCATCTGGACCGGCGGCAGCCTCTCGCTGGAAAACAACACCTCGGTCGGCATGAACCTCAACGACCACACCCGCATCACCATCAACCACTACGGCACCGAGGACGTGCTCTTCGAGAACACCACCGAGTTCCAAGGCACCCTCCACGCGCCCGACGCCACCGTCACGGTCACCAACACCGCCCAGTTCTACGGCGCCATGACCGCCGCCGACCTCACTATCGACAATACCGCGGGAGTGCACATCGCCGGCGACTTCACCTTCCTGGACGAGTGCTTCGCCGCGGGCGACACCCAGCCCGCCGCCGGCCTCCCCGACACCGGCCAGATCCTCAGCCCGGCCTCGTTCGACCAGTGGTTCCGCGACGTCCCCGGCGTCAACGTCGGCGAGTCCTACCAGCTCATGCTCAAGAAGGTCGGCTCCGAGTACGTCGCCTCGTTCGACGGCTGGGACCCGATCGGCGACGACCTCTACGGCAACGAGTCCGCCTCGCAGAACTACGGCTACACCATGGACCTCCAGGGCCTCTTCCTCAACACCAACTGCGGCGGCATGTACATCGAGATCGAGACCGGCATGGACTGCTGGCTCTTCATCGACGACGTGCTCGCCATCGACCTCGGCGGCATCTCGGGCAACACCCACCAGCGGATCGAGCTCGACCGCCTCGGGCTCGCCAGCGACACCTGGCACCGCGTCCGCCTCTACGTCGCCCAGCGACTGAACTCGCCCCAGGACTTCACCCTGCGGACCTCGCTGCCGCTGACGCCCCCCCGCCAGGTGACCGTGCGGAACTCCAACATGTACGACTGATCCCGACCTGACGAGAGAGGGAGCACGTGCGATCGCCCCCGGCTCGTCCGGGGGCGTCGCCGTGCGCCCCCCCCTCCCCCCCGCCCCCACCCATTTCCCCACCCGGTTCCGGCGGACAGGTTGCGAGGGGTCTGCGCGACCGTGCATCCCGGGGGGGCGAAATCGGTAGGCGTTGGATGCCGCGGCCCGATGTTGGGGCCGCTCGCTCGTCGCAGGGCGCGTCGGGCACCGACCAGGACTCGAACGTGAGGGATTGTCCCATGAAACGCCGCACCGCCGCTGTTGTTCTGTTGCCCGCCCTGCTCGCAGGGGTTGGCCTCGCCGTGCCCGTCGCCAGCGCGACCGAGGGGGTGAGCCAGTCCGCCCCGGACAAGCCCGAGTACGCCCCCTTCGAGAAGGTCAGCGAGGGCCTGACCGAGGTGGTGAGCGTCACCGACGGCTCCGCGCCCTTCTACGAGCTGTGGGAGGACCGTGACAGCGGTCGCATGCTCGCCGTGCTCCCGCGCGGGTACGAGGGCAAGACGATCATGCTGGCCGCGACCGTCTCCGGCGGTGACCCCGAGTCCGGCGTGATGGGCCCGACCTTCTACGCCGAGTGGCGTCAGATCGGCAAGCAGCTCGCCCTGGTCGAGCCCAACCTGTTCGTCCGCACCAGCGGCGACAAGCAGGCCAAGGACTCGATGGAGGACCTCTACACCGGGCGCGTCCTGCTCTCCACGCCCATCGTCGCGATGAAGTCCGGGCGGCCCGTCATCGACATCGGCTCCATCGCCACCCGCCAGTCCGCCAAGATCTTCGGGGCCAGCCCCTTCGGCGGCTACGGCCCCAGCGGGAACGCCATCGACCCCGCCCTCAGCCGCATCACCAAGACCAAGGCCTTCCCCGAGAACGTCATCATCGAGTACGAGGGCCCCCGTCGCTCCGACGGACGCCTCGTCCGCCTCACCTACAACATCTCTTCGCTCGAGGGCACCAAGGGCTACACGCCCCGCCCCGCCGACAACCGCGTCGGATTCTTCTACGACTTCCATCTCGACTACGCCAAGCCCGCCAACGCCGAGATCACCGACCGCTACATCAACCGGTGGAGCCTCGAGAAGGCCGACCCCAAGCTGAAGCTCAGCCCGCCCAAGCAGCCCATCGTCTGGTACATCGAGCACACCACGCCCATCGAGTACCGGCGCTACGTCCGCGAGGGCATCCTGCTGTGGAACGAAGCCTTCGAGGAGATCGGCATCCTCGGCGCCGTCGAGGTCTACCAGCAGGACTCCAACACCGGCGCCCACATGGAGAAGGACGCCGAGGACGCACGCTACAACTTCTTCCGCTGGAACGCCTCCGAGCAGACCTACGCCATCGGCCCCAGCCGCACCAACCCCTACACCGGCGAGATCCTCGACGCCGACGTCGTGTGGCACCAGGGGCTCACCCGCTCCGTCCGCGGCATGCTCGAGAACTTCGTGGACGAGCACACCGAGGAGGCCTTCGGCCCCGAGACGCTCGCCTTCTTCGCCGAGCACCCCGAGTGGGACCCCCGCGTCCGCGTCGCCCCGCCCGAGTCCCGCACGCTCAAGGCCAAGCGCCTGGCGATGGAGCACGAGACCGCGGTGCACGAGCAGCTCGGCACGCCCGAGCACCCCTACACCCGCTTCAGCTCCAGCCACGACAGCGCCGCGTGCAAGATCGGCACCATGCTCTCCACCGAGTTCGGGCTCGCCGACGCCGCGTTCGCCACCGGCCTGCTCTCCATGGGCGACGACGAGCAGCTGCTCGACGGCATCCCGGAGAGCTACATCGGCCCGATGATCCGCTACATCTCCGCCCACGAGGTCGGGCACTGCCTCGGCCTGCAGCACAACATGGCCGCCTCCTCCATCCGCTCCCTCGAAGAGATCAACTCCGAGGGCTTCGACGGGCCCACCGTCGGCACCGTCATGGACTACGTCGCCGCCAACATCAACCACGAGCTCGGCGACGTCCAGGGGCCCTACGCCACCGCCCACATCGGCCCCTACGACAAGTGGGCCATCCAGTACGGCTACGGCTTCGAGAAGGACCTCGAGAAGGTCCTCGACCGCAACACCGAGCCCGACCTCATCTTCCTCAGCCAGTCCGCCATCGGCACCAGCGGCGACCCCCGCAACGTCACGTGGGACATGGGCGCCGACAACCTCAAGTACGCCAAGAGCCGCCTCTCGCTCGTGCAGGACCTCCGCGCACGACTCGTCGAGGACATCGTGGACGAGGGCGAGAGCTGGGCGCTGGCGCGCCGGCGCTTCAACTCGCTCATGAACCAGCACTTCCAGGTCATGGGCATCGCCGCGGGCTGGGTCGGCGGGTACTACATGTCCAACGCCGAGAAGGGCGACCCCGACGCTCCCGCACCCATCACCGACATCTCCGCAGACCGCCAGCGCGAGGCGCTCAACTTCGTGCTCACCGCGGCCTTCGACGACGAGTCCTACGGCATCACCCCGGAGCTGGTCCGCCACCTCGGCAAGGAGCACTTCTGGGACCAGCAGGCCATCAGCGAGCTCTCCGCCGACGCCAGCCTCCCGCTGCACGACCTGGTGGACGGCGTGCAGAGCTACGGGCTCAGCCTGCTCATGAACCCCACCCGCCTGCGGCGTGTCTACGACAACGAGTTCCGGGCCGAGGGCGACACCCTCACCGCCGCCGAGCTCCTCACCTCCGTCACCGACCACATCTGGGACGGCGGCACACCCTCCGGCTTCCGGCGCAACCTGCAGCGCGAGCACGCCGAGCGTCTCATCACGCTCATGATGCTCGGCAACAACGCGTCACCGACGATGCGCACCATCTCCACCCTCGCCACCGCCGAGCTCAAGCGCGTGCAGGGCAAGGCCGAGTCCATGGGCGGCGACGCCTACACCAAGGCCCACGCCGCCGATATCCGCACACGCATCGACCGGGCGCTCAAGGCCCAGTACGTCGTCGGGCGCTGAACCCGGACAGCATCGCAGCGACACTCACGCGGGGCGGCCTCAGGGCCGCCCCGTTTTTCGTGCGCTCAGTCGTCCTCGCGCTTCGGATCGTGCAGCAGCCCAGCCCGCACCAGCACCCAGGGCGTCCACAGCGCGCCGAGCACCGTCACGAAGATCAGCAGCGCGATATCGAACTCCCCGACCCCGCACGCCGCGCCCATCCCCGCCACCGCCCAGATCGTCGCGGCGGTGGTCAGCCCGTGCACCGAGTTCCTGGAGTGCAGGATCGCGCCCCCGCCCAGGAAGCCGACGCCCGTGATCAGGTAACTCAGCACACGCGTGGTATCGACCTGCACGCCGCTTGCGCTGATGTCCCCCACGATCCGCTCACCCAGCAGCGCAAACGCCGCGGACCCCGACGCGATCAGCAGCATCGTGCGGATCCCCGCGGGCTTCTCGGCCTTGTCCCGCTCGATGCCGGTCAGCCCGCCGAGCAGCGCGCCCAGCCCGATCCGCAGCAACGCGACCCGGAATTCCTCGTCCATGGAACGCCCTCCGCCACCATGATAGTGACGCAGCGGTTCCGTCTCGAAGCGCTCACGCCAGGGGGGGCTCTTCCTCGGGAACCGGCGGGGAATTGTTCCCATTCCCGCTCTCGCTCTCGCTGTTGATGCCACGCAGCCAAGGCAGCCACAGCACCAGCGCCACCAACGCCGTCAGCGTGAGCGCCGAGTCGAACTTCGCCAGCCCGCACGCGGCCCCGATCGCCGCCGCCGCCCAGATCGCCGATGCCGTCGTCATCCCCTTGATCGACTTCTTCGAGTGCAGGATCGCCCCCGCCCCCAGGAAGCCGATCCCCGAGATCAGGTAGCTCAGCACACGCGTGGTGTCGATCCGGGTGATCGCCTCAGGCCCCGCGTCCGCCACGATCTGCTGCCCCAGCACGATGAAGGTCGCCGCCCCGGCGCAGATCAGCATCATCGTGCGCACGTCCGCCGGCTTGTCCGCGATCTTCCGCTCCAGACCGATCAACGCCCCCAGCACCGCCGCGATCGCGATCCTGATCACCACGGACGTGGTAGAAAGGTCAGCGGCGATGCCGTCCATGAACGCCGCGAGAGGCGTGAATCCGTTCAACAGATCGACCATAGTGTGCACTCCTGAACATCTATCGTACGGAGTGTGAAGGTTCCATGAAGGAGAATTGTGTGGCAATCGAGCAGAATCCGATCATCCGACCCGCCCGCCCGTCTCTCTTCGGGCACCGCCCCGCACACCTCGGCGTCGCGCTGGGAGTACTGATCGGCGCAGCGTCTATCGCCAACGCCCAGCCCGAAGGCGACGCCCCGCCCGAGCGCCGCGTGCTCGTCATCGGCGTGGACGGCCTCAAGCCCGACGCCATCCCCGAGGCCGACACGCCCGTCCTCGACGACCTCATCGCACGCGGCACCTACAACGACAACGCCCAGTCCGAAGACCTCACCTTCTCCGGCCCCAACTGGTCGAGCATCCTCCACGGCGTGCACCGAGACCGGCACGGCGTCGTCAACAACGCCTACATGCCCACACGCCTGGGCGACCACCCCGACCTCTTCGCCCACCTCGAGCACGCCCACCCCGAGTGGACCACCGCCCGCCTCTCCACCTGGGACATGATCCACCAGCGACAGCCCACCGGGGCCGACATCGACCTCTTCCAGCCCTACGACCAGGGCGGCGATGACTTCGTCGCCAAACGCGGGGCCGCGCTCATCGCCGGCGACACCCCCGACGCCCCCCACGGCGCCCACGCGATCTTCGTCTACCTCGGCAACGTCGATATCGCCGGCCACACGCACGGCTTCCACAAATCCGTGCGGGGCTACCTCGACGCCATCGAGGTCGCCGACGCCCAGATCGGCCAGCTCATCGACGCCGTGCGTGCACGCGAAGAAGCCCACCACGAGGCCTGGCTCGTCGTCCTCACTTCCGACCACGGCGGCAACATCGACAAGGGCCACGCCGGCAACACCATCGACCGACGCACTGTCCCCTTCCTCGTTTCCGGCCAACTGGCCGCGAAGGGCACCGCCGTCCCGGAACCCAAAAACGTGGACGTCGTCGCGACCGTGCTGGCCTACCTGGGCGTCGAGCCGATGCGACCCATCGACGGGCACCCCGTCGGGCTCGAGCCCCACCCGTCACGCGGCGCGACCTGGAACACCAACCTGCTGGTCAACCCCGGGGGCGAGCACGACCGCGGCTTTGCCTCCGGCGACCTCGACCAGGCCATCGCCGGCTGGACCGACCCCGGCCCCGGCATGATGAGCGTCATGCCCTACGACTCCGAGGGCGGCTGGCCCACCGGCGCGACCCCCGGCCCGGACGACCGCGGCGCGAACTTCTTCATGGGCGGCACCGCCCCCCTCTCCGAGATCACCCAGGACATCGACCTCGCGCCCCTCGCTCCCCGCATCGCACGCGGGCGCATCCGCTTCACGCTCTCGGCGTGGCTGGGCGGCTTCGAGATCCAGGACGACCACGCCGAGGTCCGCCTCGACTTCCTCAGCCCCGAGGGCATCGTCATCGGCGGGCACGTGCTCGGGCCGGTGACCGCAGAGGACCGCGACTTCGAAACCAAGCTGCTGGAACGCTCGCTCACCGGGTACGTCCCGCAGCGGGCGGTCGCGGCCCGCGTCACGCTCCGGAGCGTGAAGCGTTCGGGCGAGGCCTCCGACGGGTACGCCGACAACCTCAGCCTGATGCTGCACCCGCGCTGAGTCTCCGGCGCGCGCACAGAAGCCCGAGTGCGAGCAGCACGCCCCCCGACGGCGGGGGCACCGCGACGCCCCGGACCATCCAGGTGCCGAGCCCGAAATCCCCCAGCCTGCCGCCGAACCCGGCGCTGCCCAGGTCGAAGTTGTCCACGCCGACGGCGTTGTCGAACCGCCAGCTGTGGGTGCCGAGCGTGGAAAAGTCCTGACGCATCGCCTGCTCGTCGATCACCAGGTCGGCGATGACGCCCACGAAGAACCACCCGCTGACCCGGGCGGGGTCGAGCTGGAATGTTTGGAAGGTTTCAGGGCCGGTGGGGCCCGGCACGACCACATCGGTGAGCGAGACGAGGGTGCCGGTGGTGGGGTCGCTGGTCTGGAGGTCCCAGACGCCGATCTGGACGTCCTTGCCGGCCCCGACGTCGCTGGCGAAGCTGATCTTGGCCCGGGAGAGGGTGGTCCAGGGGTCGCGGGCGAGGAAGGCGTTGCCCCAGGTGACGCGTGCGTCGTACTGGGCGAGGGAGGACTCGGTGTAGCCGGTGCCGTCGTCGTGGGCGTACTCGTAGGTGGGCTGAGCGCCGGCGCCGGGGGCGATCAGGCAGAGCGCCCAGACTGCCGCGCGGGTGGGGGTGGGGGTCTCAGGGGTGGTCATGGGGTGAAAGGATGCCCACGAATCGGGTGATGACCAGCGATGTGGGGGAACCGGAGGGGCATCAAGTTCGGATCGGGAGTTGACGCGGGCCCCGTCGGGACGGACACTTACCCTCCCGCGGGCACGGAGGCCCGGGGCGTCGCACGCGCCGCCCCCCGCGCGAGAGCGTGACAGTCCGACCCGCGATCGGCACGGCCGCATCGCTGTGGATCAATCCGCCCCGGGCACGCCCGGGGCCATGCACCCGACCCGGGCTCACACCCGGGCCCTCTAGGCAGGGAGTCCCTCTTATGGCAGCTCGCACCGGCGCATCCCTCGGCGTGGCCATCGCCATCACCATCCTGGCGATCTTCTCGTTCACCTTCTTCGTGCTGACGCTGGTCTTCTTCGGGCGTGCCCAGAGCGCGACGGCGGAGAAGAAGAAGGCGCAGGACTCGATCAGCCAGTACGTCAACGACTCGCAGCAGTCGCAGTCGTCGGTGCAGCAGGCCCTGCGGGCCGCGCAGCAGGACGGGGAGACGGTGGTCTGGAACCTCATCGGCACGCAGCGTGACCTGATGGAGACGGTGACGGGCAACCGGAACCTGTCGCCCGACGAGTTCCAGGCGCAGCTGACGAGCGTGGAGGGGTCGGAGTCGGCCTCGCTGCTGGGCCTGCTGAACCAGCGGGACGAGCGGATCTCGACGCTGGAGGCCGAGCTGGCCGCCGCGGAGCAGGGTCGTCAGGCGGCGATCGCCCGGGCCGACGCCGAGGCCGCGCGGGTCGCGCAGCTCGCCCAGGAGTTCGACACGCAGGGGGCCAGCCTGATCGGCGAGGTGCAGGACTACACCGGCCAGATCCAGGCGACCCGGGCCGAGTACCAGAACGTCGAGCAGCGTCTGCGTGACGAGCTCGACCGCACCATCTCGACGCTGGAGAACAAGGACCGCGAGCACCGCGCCACGGTCGCCCAGCTCAGCAACGAGAACCTGATCCTGCAGGACCAGCTGCGTCGCCTCCGCCAGGAGGGCGGCGACGGTCGCCTGATGCCGCTGTCCGAGGAGGCGCTGGTGGACGGCAGGGTTGACGCGATCAACCCGGCGGACCGCGAGGTCATCCTCGACATCGGCCGCGAGGAGAAGGTGATCCTGGGCATGACGTTCGCCGTGTACGGCAACGCGACCGACATCCGCCCGAGCGCCCTGGACGGGGAGTACCCGGCCGGCAAGGCGACGCTCGAGGTGATCGAGGTCGAGCAGGGCTTCAGCCGGGCCCGCGTGATCACCGAGTCGCGCGGCAACCCGATCGTGCGGGGCGACGTGATCGCCAACGCGGTGTACGACCCGTCCAAGACGTACAAGTTCGTGGTCTACGGGCTGTTCGACATGGACCGTGACGGCATCAAGGGTCGCTACGAGAACGAGGACGTCGCCGCGATGATCAGCTCGTGGGGCGGCGAGGTCGTCACCGAGCTCGAGGGCGACCTGGACTTCGTGGTGCTGGGCGAGCGTCCGACGCTGCCCCCGCCCCCCGGCATCACCGCGACGCCGCAGGAGCTGAACCGCTACATCGAGCTGCAGCGCATCGTCGCCCGCTACGACGAGATCCGCGAGCAGGCCCTCTCGACCGCGGTCCCGATCCTGAACGAGAACCGCCTGCGGACGCTCATCGGCGACTACCCCGGCTGATCGCGCATGGCCCGCCCGGCACGGCCCGAGAGCGTGGCCGGCAAACTCCGAGAACAGGCCGCGTACCACGCCATACGCGCGGGGCTGTTGCTCCCGCAGATGGCGGGACTGGACGTCGCCTCGGGCGTCGCGCGCACGCTGGGCCGGGCCTTCGGGGCCTCGCCGATCAACTCCAAGCGTGTCACCCGTGCCATGGAGCGGCTCGAGGTCGCCATGCCCGAGCTGAGCGAGCCCGAACGGCGTGACCTCGTGCTGACGTCGTACGAGCACCTGGCGACGCTCGCGGTCGAGCTCTCGCTCTCCTCGCGCCTGCTGACCGAGGAGGGGTGGATCCGGCACGCCGAGGTCGCCCCGATCGCGGGCTACCTGCGGGCCATGCTCGACAAGGGCCCGGTGATCCTCGTGACCGGGCACTGCGGCAACTGGGAAGTGGTGGGGTACACGCTGGGCATGCTCGGCTTCCCGCTCGCGGCGGTCTACCGCCCGCTCGACCTCGAGCCCATGGACAACTGGGTCCGCCAGGCCCGGGCCCGGCGCGGGCTCCGGCTGATCGACAAGTTCGAGGCGATGCGCCAGATGCCCGAGGTCCTGGGCAACGGGGGCCTGGTGGCCATCGTGGCCGACCAGAACGCGGGCGACCGGGGTCTGCACGTGCCGTTCTTCAACCGGCTGGCCTCGACGTACAAGTCGGTAGGGCTCATGGCGATGGAGTACAACGCCCCGGTGCTGGTGGGCCAGGCGGTCCGCACGGGTCGCCAGGTCGAGCCGGGGACCATGGGCTACCGGATCGAGATGGAAGACCGGATCCACCCCGAGGACTGGGCCGACCAGCCCGACCCGCTGTTCTACATCACCGCCCGGTACCGGCTCGCGATCGAGCGGATGATCCGGCGCGCCCCGGAACAATACCTCTGGATGCACCGTATCTGGAAAAGCCGACCGCGCCACGAGCGACTCGACCAGCCCTTCCCGCGCGGGCTGCGCGAGAAACTCGCCTCCCTCCCCTGGCTCGACGAAACGAGCGTCCAGGGGCTCGTGGAACGGTCGGACCAAGACCGGGCCTGGCTGCGAGAGCACCAGACCGACCGGCTTCAATAACCCCCCCCCCACGTGGGGCCCCTGGGGCAGCCGCGTTGCAAGGGGGGGACCGCCCCGGCTCGATCGATCCACACGCAGAGGGAACACCATGGCGCCCGACAAGCTCGACGCGAAAGACCAGCTCGGCCGACTCGAAGAGGTGCGTGTGCTGATCGTGGACGACGATCGCGACGTGCTGGAATCGGTCGAGGTCGCCTTCCAGTCCGAGGGGGCCCTGACGCTGACCGCGGCGGACGGCGACACGGCCGTGCGGATCTGCCACGAGGACCCGCCGGACCTGGTCGTGCTGGACATGATGCTGCCGAAGCGGTCGGGCTTCCTGACGCTGGAGAAGATCAAGGGGCGCGAGGACTCGCCGCTGGTGATCATGATGACCGCCAACGAGGGCAAGCGCCACCAGGCCTACGCCGAGTCGCTGGGGGTGGACGGGTACCTGCTCAAGCCGGTGCCGCTGTCGCAACTGCTCGAGACCGCGGCCCGCCTGATCGACGACGAGGACGAGAGCCTCGTCGGGATCGACGACCCGGACGACCTGGACGACGAGTAGCCCACCAACGAATCCGGGCCCCTGTTGAAGCGGCCGCTCCTGGAGTGCGTGACCTGGCTGGGCGGGGCATTTCTGTGCGTGGGTGGCTAGGCTTGGCGTATGGCCAAGTCGAAGCGGCGCCTGCTGGTGCTGTTCAATCCGAAGGACCCGAGCGACCCCGGGGCGGGCAACACCCCGCTGGGGGACGAGGCCGCGTTCTTCGAGAAGCTCGCCCCGTACAACACGGGCGAGGACTCGCCCAAGCGTCCCGGTGCGCCCACGCACACGCTGTACGGCCCCGGCATGTCGGTCGAGTACGCGACGGCGCAGGACCCGATCATGCAGGCGATGGTGGCGGTGAACGAGATCGACACGGCCTTCCCGGTGCTCAGCAGGCTCTGCCGCGAGCTGGGGTGGAAGATGCAGGACACGGACTCGGGGCAGGTGTTCGGCTGAGGGCGGTCCGCGCTCGAAACCGACGCTGAGCAACGCGAAGCTTCGGATCGCTTGTGCGAGCGTCATCCGAGCCCTTGCTCTGCTCGGGCCCTGTATCCGGTGGGTGTGACTCGACCCGCGCGGCCCCGTCGCTCGCACTCCGGGCTCGTTTCGATGCCGGCCTCGTCGCTCGCGCTCCGGGCTCGTTTCGATGCCTGTCCAGTCGATTGCGTTCCGGGCTCGTTCCGATGCCTGCCCCGTCGCTTGCGCTCCGGGCTCGTCCGAATGCCGGTCCCGTCGCGTGCGCTCCGGGCTCGTAAGAAGGCTGTCCCGGGGCTGGAATCCGGGCCTGGAATTGGGTGGGCTCCTATCATCGCCCATGCCCACCTACGTGTATGAGTATCTCGATGAGAACGGCGAGGGAACCGGGGAATCCTTCGAGCTGGTGCAGTCCATCTCCGACGACGCGCTGACCGAGCACGAGGGGCGGCCCGTGCACCGGGTGCCGCAGGCGCCCAACATCGCGGGCAAGTGGTCGGACATCAAGTCCAAGGGGCAGCTGTCCAACTCGAACCTGGAGCGTCTGGGGTTCACCAAGTACCAGAAGAACTCGGACGGCGGCATGAGCCGCGTCGCGGGCAAGGAGGGTCCCAAGACCATCCGCCCGCTGGACGACTGAGACCCGGTCTCAGCGGGGGCCCCCGGGGGGGTGGGGGGGCTCGGACTGAAATTTCCGGGTCGATTTTCCCAAGAAGTATGTGAAGCGGGTCCGCCCGCAGGGTCTCACAACGTCAATATCGCGCACCGTCTGGTAGCATCTCGTGCGATGCCGGTGCGCGCTCGGAGGGCTCGACCATGATGCAGCAATGGTTCGGCGATCAGGCCGTCTTCTTTTCCATCCCCGCTCTGTTCGGCACAGCACTCTTCCTGCTGCGCATGGTCTTCCTGCTCGCCGGCGGCGACGACGGGTCCGACTTCGCCGGCGGCGGCGACGTGGACCTGGGCGGGGTGGACCTGGACGGCGGCGAGCTCTCGATGGAAGGGCTGGACGCCGACTCCGAGCCGCTGGACCACGCGGGCACCAACCCGGACGCCAGCTTCCGCATCATCTCGCTGCAGACCATCGCGGCCTTCCTGATGGGCGCGGGCTGGGGCGGCCTGGGCGCGTACCGGGGCAGCAGCCTCGACTTCGGGTGGTCGCTGCTGATCGCGTTCGCGTGCGGGCTGCTCATGCTGTACGTCTTCGCGTGGCTGATGAAGGCCGTGTACGACTTGCAGACCTCGGGCAACGTGTCCCCGCGGATGGTGCTGGGGCGTGAGGCGACCGTGGACGTGGAGATCCCGGGCGCGCGGGCCGGCCAGGGGACGGTCAAGATCGTGCTGGACGAGCGGATGCGCCGCTACCGGGCGTTGACCGAGGGGGCGACCATCCCGCGAGGCAGCTCTGTGAAGATTGAAAAATTCAACGCCGACAACACCGTCGTCGTCACCCGGGTGTGACCGACGATCAACACTTCTCAAGGAGACCAACGCATGGCCGTACTGATCGGTTCTGGAGTGATTCCCACACTTGCCAACACATTCGCTGACGTTCCCGCGGTCGCTTCTCAGGGCGGCGGCGTGCCCGGGAACCTGGTCTGGTGGATCGGTGTGCCGCTCGCCTTCCTGTTCCTGTTCATCTTCATCGTGGTGGTGGTCAACGCGCTCTACAAGCGGTGCCCGTCCAACCGGATCCTCGTGGTCTACGGGCGCGTCGGCACGGGGCGTGCCGCCAAGTGCCTGCACGGCGGCGGCACGCTGATCATCCCGCTGGTGCAGAACTATGCCTACATGAGCCTCGATCCGCTCGTGATCGACATCCCGCTGGAGGGCGCCCTGTCGCTCAACAACATCCGCGTGAACGTGCCCAGCACCTTCACGGTGGGCATCTCGACCGACGGCGTGATGATGAACAACGCCGCGGAACGCCTGCTGATGCTCTCCCCGCAGGAGATCCGCGAGCAGGCCCAGGACATCATCCTCGGCCAGCTCCGTCTGGTCATCGCGACCCTGTCGATCGAAGAGATCAACAAGGACCGTGAGAAGTTCATGAACCTGATCAACGAGAACGTCGGGCAGGAAATCAACAAGATCGGCCTCGAGCTGATCAACGTGAACATCCGCGACATCACCGACGAGTCGGGCTACATCGTCGCGATCGGTCAGCGGGCCGCGGCCGAGGCGATCAACCGGGCCAAGGTCGAGGTTGCCGAGCAGGAGCGTGAGGGTGCGATCGGTGAAGCGACCGCGGTCCGCGAGCGGAACGTGCGGGTCGCTCAGGAAAAGGCGCTCGCCGACCAGGGGCAGAAGGAAGCCGAGCGTCAGAAGCGCGTCGCGGTGGCGGCCTACGAGGCCGAGGCCGTGACGGGCGAGGCCGAGTCGAGCCGGAACCAGGAGATCGCGATCGCCGAGCGCGACGCGGAGAAGATCGCCGCCCAGAAGCGGGCCGAGCAGGAACAGCGTGTGCAGGTCGCGATCGCCGAAGCCACGGCGGTCGAGGGCGAGAACACGTCGTCGGCGAAGGTCGCCGAGTCCGACGCCAAGCTCGCCGAGATCCGGGCCGAGGCCAAGCGCCGGTCCGAGGTCGCCGCGGCCATCGCGGCCCAGAAGGTGTACGAGGCCGAACGCGAGCGCGAGCTCGCCCGCCTGGCCAAGGACCAGCTCGCCCCGCAGGAGATCGAGAAGAAGCGGGTCGAGATCGAGGCCGAGGCCCACGCCGAGCGCGAGCGCCGCGAGGCACGGGGCGAGGCCGACGCCATCCTCGCCAAGTACGAGGCCGAGGCGAAGGGCACCCAGCAGGTGCTCGAGGCCAAGGCCGAGGGCTACCGCCAGCTCGTCGCGGCCTGCGCCTCCAACCCGCAGGTCGCCCCGACCCTGCTCATGATCGAGAAGCTGCCCGAGCTGGTGGCCGAGCAGGTCAAGGCGATCCAGAACCTCAAGATCGACAAGATCACGGTCTGGGACTCCGGCAGCGGCAAGGGCGGCAGTGGCGGCAACGCGACCGCCGACTTCCTCAGCGGCATGATCGGCTCGCTCCCGCAGGTGCACGAGCTCGCCAAGCAGGCCGGTATCCAGCTGCCCAGTGCCCTCGGCACCGTCGAGCAGGCCGGCATCGAGCCCAAGCCGAGCGTCAAGCCGGACAAGCCCGACGCCTGATCGGATGACGACATCACGCGTAGTTCAAGGCGGCCCGCACGGGCCGCTTTTTCATCGTCGCGAACGAATACGAGCCCGGAGCGCCAGCGACGGGACCGCGGACACCGTGACGTGAGAAGCTGCCAGAGAACAACGTCATTCCCGGCAGGGGTGCCACGATCGTCGCAAAGCGAAGGTCGTGCGCGATGATCACTCACCCGACGATGGCTGCGCCATCATCGGGGCACCCGGCGTTCAATCCTCATCCGCATCCGAATCCGCATCCGCATCCGGCGCCCGCCCCGCGGGGCGCTGTTCGCTCCCGGCGCGTTCCCCGTCGCCCAGCCGCTCGCGGTACGTCTCGGCCAGCGCCTTGAGATCCTCGACGATCGCCGGGTGCAGGTCCGCAACGTTGCGCCGCTCCCCGGGGTCATCGGCGAGATTGAACAGGTCGTAACTCACCCGCCCGGTCCCGGTCGGGCCCGGGAAGCCGTCCTCGCCGGGTGTCTTCCCGACGTATGTCCGGTGCCGGTGGGGCAGGTGCAGCTTCCAGTTTCCCTTTCGCACCGCCTGCAGCTGGCGTCCGTAGTAGTACGCGAACTCGTCGCGCGGGCCGTCGTCGCTCTCGCCGGTGATCAGCCCCGCCAGGCTCACGCCGTCGATGGGGCGGTCCGGCAGGGCCGCCCCGGTCAGCTCCGCGATGGTCGGCACCAGGTCGATGGTCGCCCCGACCTGGTCGAGCACCACCCCCTCGGGGATCCGGCCCGGCCACGCCATGATGCACGGCACCCGGGCCCCGCCCTCGAACATCGTCCCCTTGCCCTCACGCAACGGGCCCGCGCTGCCCGCGTGCGTGCCGTAGTTCATCCACGGGCCGTTGTCGCTGGTGTAGATCACCAGCGTGTTGTCGAGCTCGCCGGTGCGTTCCAGCGCCGCGAGCACCTCGCCCACCGACCAGTCGATCTCCTGGATCACCTCGCCGTAGCGACCCTGCTCGGCGGTGCCCGCCCAGCGCTCGCTCACGCCCAGCGGCACGTGCGGCATGGAATACGGCACGTACACGAAGAACGGTGACTCCCCCGCCTTCCGTTCGATGAAATCCACCGCCCGCTCGGTCGCACCGCGCGTCAGGTCGCCCTGGTCCTCCAGCGTGTCCACGTAGTCGATCACCTCCACGCCGTCGTACAGCTCCAGGCGCTTGTAGCGGTCGGCCTTCCAGTTGGTCGCGGGCTTGCCGTCGTACCAGACCGGCCACATGTCGTTGGAGTACAGCAGCCCCCAGTACTCGTCGAACCCCTGGGCCGTGGGCATCATGCCGGGCAGCGCGTGCCCCAGGTGCCACTTCCCGATCGCGGTGGTGGCGTACCCCGCGTCCTGCAGCAATTCGCCGAGCGTCTGCTCCTCGGGGTGCAGCCCGTCGCGCGAGCCGGGGTAGTACGCGCCGTAGACCCCGACACGGTTCGAGTAGCAGCCCGTCAGCACGCTCGCGCGCGAGGCGCTGCACACCGCCTGCGACACGTAGAACTGGCTGAACCGCACGCCGCGTGCGGCGAGGGCGTCCAGATGCGGCGTCTCGAAGCCCTCCGCCCCGTACACGCCCACGTCCGCCCAGCCCTGATCGTCGGCCAGGAACAGCACGACGTTCGGCTGGCCGGTGTCCGGTTCGGCGACTGGTTGAACGTCCGGGCCGGGTTGGACGACGAGCAGAGTGCAGGCAAGCAGCGATCCGGTCAGCATGGGGTCCCTCCTGAGCCGCTCAGCCTACCCGATCCGGCACGCGCCCCGACAGACCGCCCAGGCGCACTACCATCGAGACCGACCCCGGACAGAGCAGGATCACTCATGCCCAGGCACTCGATCGCCAACAAGCTCTCGCCGCGTGCACTGCTCCGCGCTGTGGTCTCGTCCTCGGTGCCCAAGCCCGAGTGGTACCTCGTGCTCATGGGCGCGGTCATCGGGCTCTTCACCGCCCTGGGCGCGATCGGGTTCGACCGCACCCTCCGCTGGCTCGAACACACCACCGAGCTCGCCCAGGCCGACCTCCCCCTCTGGCTGCTGCCCCTCATCCCCATGGCCGGAGCGCTCGTCACCGGGCTGCTGGTCTACTTCGGGGCGCGCGAGGCCGGCGGGCACGGCGTGCCCCAGGTCATGGATGCCATCATCCGCAAGGCCGGGCACATCCCGGCCCGCATCGGCATCGTCAAGGTGCTCGCCTCCATCTCCACCGTCGGCAGCGGGGGCTCGGCCGGAACCGAGGGCCCCATCATCCAGATCGGCTCCGTCGCCGGCTCCTTCCTCGCTCGACACCTCGGCATCCCGCGCGAGCACGTCTCCACCATGGTCGGGTGCGGGGCCGCGGCCGGGATCTCCTCCATCTTCAACGCCCCCATCGCCGGCGTCTTCTTCGCGCTCGAGGTCCTGCTGCGGGACTTCTCGCTCCGCACCTTCACCCCCATCGTCATTGCCTCGGTCTTCGCGACCGCGCTCACGCAGGTCGTGCTGGGCGCCAACGAGCCCATCTTCGCCTTCGACCTGCCCGACTACCACTTCACGCTGGCCGAGCTGCCCGCGTACATCGTGCTCGGCGGGCTGTGCGCCCTCGCGGCGGTCGGCTTCACCCACACGCTGCACGCCGCGGAGGACTTCTACGAACGCCTCCCCATCCACCCGGTGCTCAAGCCCGTGAGCGGCGCCCTGCTGCTCGGGCTCCTCGGGATCGCCTTCCTCGGTGCCCTGGGCACCGAGTGGGGGCCCGTGCCCGCCTTCTTCGGCAACGGCTACGCCACCATCGGCGCCCTGCTCGAGCCCTCGGGCTACGAGGGCGGCACGGGATGGGTGGCCGGGGGCGCGGGCGCCGCCGTCGCGCTGCTCGTCGTCCTGCTCGGGTGCAAGATCATCGCGACCACCTGCACGCTCGCCTCACGCGGCTCGGGCGGCGTCTTCGCCCCCTCCCTCTTCATCGGCGCGTGCGCCGGGTCGGGCCTCGGCCTGGCCATGGAGTCTGTGGGACTGCTGCCCCCCGAGTCCTCGCCCGCCTCGTACGCCCTGGTCGGCATGGCCGCGGTCGTCGCCGGCACCACCTTCGCCCCGCTTACCGCCATCCTGCTGCTCTTCGAGCTCACACGCGAGCCGCTGGTGCTGGCGCCCATCATGCTCGCCGCGATCATCGCCGTCGGCGTCGCCCGCTCCCTGATGCCCGACTCGATCTACACCTACCGCCTCCGCCTCGCGGGCCTGATGATCGGCACCGGGCGCGACCTCACCGTGCTCCGCAGGATCGCCGTCTCGACCGTCGATCCGGTCGCGCTCCCCGGCGAGCCCATCTACGCCTCCGACCCGCTCGCCAAGCTCGTCACGCTGCACGCCAACCACAACATCCCGGACTTCCCCGTCGTCGCCGCCGACGGCACCTACCTCGGCATGGTCACCGGCGCCGACATCCGCACCGCCCTGATCGACCGCGAGGCCATCCCGCTGCTCCTCGTCGCCGAACTGGTCCGGGGCGACCTGCCCACCGTCCACACCGACGAGACCCTCGACACCGTGCTGGACGCCTTCGCCCGACACGACGTCGCCAGCCTCTGCCTCGTGGACACCCGCACCAACGAGCCACGCGGCCTGATCACGCGATCACGCGTGCTCGCCCGCTACCGGCACGTGCTCGAACAGTCATAACGCCGCGCCCGCCACAAGCGTGGGTGCCACGGGTTGGCCAAAGGCCAACCCGTGCTTACCCCATCCCCGCTCACAGCCAGCGCACCACCCCGCTCGCCAGGTCGTACACCGCCCCCGCGATCCCCACCTCCCCCTTGCCAATCCGCCCCGCCAGCACCCCGCTCGAGGCCCGCATCGCGCCGATCTGCAGGCGAACGTTCGCCTCCACCGCGTGATCCACCAGCGCCGCTCCCTCGGCCTCGGGGTGCTCGCCCCGAGCGAACTCGCACGCCGGCCCGATCGGCTCGACCACCGACGCCAGGTTCGCGCTCATCCCGGGCGACTCCGCCCCGCCCGTGGCGTTCACCGCCGCCTGCACCGCCCCGCACCCGGTGTGCCCCAGCACCACCACCAGCGGCGTGCCCAGCGCCGCCACCGCGAACTCCGCCGAGCCCACCGTCATCGGGCCCGCCACGTTCCCCGCCACCCGGATCACGAACACGTCGCCCACCGTCTGGTCGAAGATCAGCTCCACCGGCACGCGCGAGTCGGCGCACGCCAGCACGCACGCGAACGGCTTCTGCCCCGAGGACGCGGTCTCCGCGATCCGCTCGCTCTGCGTCTGCGTGTGCTCGGGCCTCCCGGCCACGAACCGCTCGTTGCCCGCACGCAGCTCGGCGAGCGCCTCTTCGGTTGTTTTGGTCGTCGGCATTGGAGGCGATGATACCGGGTTGGAATGCAACTAGCCCCGAGCGCAAGCGAGGGGTCTCTCAGCATCTCCGTGGAGTGGTACAAAGACAAGAACCCCCTCGCTCGTGCTCGGGGCTAGTTCTTGGTGGCCGCCGCCTTGTCCTTGGTCGGGTCGTGATCGAGCACCAGCTCGTCCACCTTCGGCGCGTTCTTCAGCGGCTTGCCCTTCTCGTCGGTCAGGGGCGTGCCGTCCAGGCGCTCGATGATCGGGATCGGGTGCTTGGCCAGGTGCTCCTTCAGCTCGTTCTCGAGCTGCAGCTTGAGCGCCTCGTCCAGCTCCGCCCACTTGCCCCGCCCGCGACACTTCGGGAAGTTGCTGCACCCCAGCCACGGCCCACGCACCCCGTCACGCAGGTTCAACTTGCCCCCGTCCTTCGGGCACTCCAGATCCGTCAGCAGCGCCGGCGGCGACGGGGCCACCACGTACCCCTTCTTGTCGATGTTCAGGATCATCCCGAAGTCGCGCGCCTCGCCCTCCTTCTGGAACGTCGCGATGAACGGCCCGAACCGGCCCGTCCGCCGGATCATCGGGCGACCCGTCTCCGGGCACCGCACGTCCACGAACTCCGCCGCCATCGGGCGACCCTCGCGGTCGCACGGGCACGCGTAGTTGCAGTCCGGGTAGGTCTCGCACGACAGGAACCGCCCGTTCTTGCCGAACCGGTACACCAGCCCGCTGCCGCACTTCTCGCACCGGTACTCCGCCGGCGCGGGGCGGATCTCCGCCTTGGCGTGCGTCATGCCCTCCTCGGCCTTGGCCAGCGCCTCGCTGAACCGGCCGTAGAAGACCTCGAGCATGTCGATCCAGTCGAGGTGCTCCTCCTCGATCTTGTCGAGCTGGCCTTCCATCTCGCGCGTGTACCCCACGTCCATCAGGCGCGGGAAGCCCTCGATCAGCTTGTCCGTCACCACCTCGCCCAGGTCCGTCGCGTAGAACGCGCGCCCGAGCTGTTCCACGTACTTGCGGTCCTGGATCGTCTGGATGATCGAGGCGTACGTGGACGGCCGCCCGATCCCCTCGCTCTCGAGCACCTTGATCAGGCTCGCCTCGCTGTACCGGCTCGGCGGGCTGGTGAACTTCTGCGTCGGGTCGATCGCGAACGGCCACGCGTCCTGGCCCTCGTCGATCCTGGGCAGGTTCAGCTCGTCGCCCGAGCCGGGCACGCCCATCACGCGATAGAAGCCGTCGAAGGCGAGCGTGCGTCCGCTGGCCCGGAACAGGGCCGCGTCGTTGATCCCGCCCCGCAGCAGCACCGTGGTCGCGTCCCACTCCGCGGGCACCATCTGGCAGGAGACAAAGCGCCGCCAGATCAGGTCGTACAGCCGGAACTGGTCGGGGCTGAGCGAGCTCTTGACCTTGTCGGGTGTGCGGGTGACGTCGGTCGGGCGGATGGCCTCGTGGGCCTCCTGCGCCGCCTTGTTCGAGCTCTTGTAGAAGTTGGGCTTCTCGGGCAGGTACTTGTCGCCGTACACGCTCGCCACGTGCCCCCGCGCCGCGTGGATCGCCTCGGGCGCCACGTACGTCGCGTCGGTACGCATGTAGGTGATCAGGCCCACGGGCCCCTCGCCCGGGATGTTCACGCCCTCGTACAGCCCCTGCGCCGCACGCATCGTCCGCTGCGCCCCGAAGCCCAGCCTCGAACTCGCGGCCTGCTGCATCGTGCTCGTGATAAACGGCGGCGACGGGCGGCTCTTGGTCCGCTTCGTCTCGATCGAATCGACCTTGTACGCCGTCCCGTCCGCGATCGTGCCCGTCACCGTCCGCTTCCAGCGGCTCGGGCCCTTGCCTTTGGCGTCCTCGCTCGTGTCCACGCTCAGGCCGGTCAGGCCGCACGCCTCCACGGCGCTGGCGACCTTCCCCGTCAGGTCGTGGGCCGCCTTGTCCGCGAACGGGTCCACGAACGCGTCGTGGTCCTCGCGGTCCACCGGGGGCAGCAGCGGCCCGGTCTCCAGCTTCACGTCGAACTTCGAGCCGTCCAGCTCGATCAGTTCCGCCCGGATCGCGTCCCGCTGCCCCAGCCACGCATTCTGGCTCTTGATCGTCGGCCCGTTGCCCTTCTCGTCCCGCTCGGCCTGCAGCGCCCGCCACCCCTCCCCGAGGGCGTCCACCTGGGCCTGGTCCAGCGTGAACAGCCCGTTCACCTGCCAGTACTCGTCGGGCACGAAGGCACGGATCTCTTTCTCACGCTCCACGATCAGACGGACCGCGACCGACTGCACCCGCCCCGCGCTCAGCCCCCGGGCGACCTTCTTCCAGAGCAGGGGCGACACCTGGTAGCCCACGATCCGGTCCAGGATCCGCCGTGCCTGCTGGGCGTTCACCCGGTCCTCGTCGATCGGGTGCGGGTTTGCGAAGGCCTTGGAGATCTCGGTCTTGGTGATCGCGGGGAAGATCACGCGCTTGGCCTGCTCGCTGGGGATGCCCAGTTCCTGCGCGAGGTGCCACGCGATGGCCTCTCCCTCGCGGTCGAGGTCGGTCGCGAACCAGACGGTGCCGCCGGACCCGATGACGTCCTTGGCCGCGCGTTTCAGGTCGCGCATGACCGATTCCTTGCCCTTCAGGATCTCGTAGCTGGGCTGGAACCGCTTCTCGATGTCCACGCCGGGCACCGGGGCCTTGACGCCCTTGGGGTTCTTGCTGGGCAGGTCGCGGACGTGCCCGATGGAGGCGAGCACAACGTACTCGTCCCCGAGGTACTTGTTGATGGTCTTGGCCTTGGAGGGGGACTCGACGATGACGAGGTCCTTGCCCTCGGCCGACCCCGCCTTGTAGGACTGCTTGCTCCGACCGCCCCCCTTGGAGCCCCCTCCGGACGACTTCGAGGCCGCCTTCTTGGCGGTCTTCTTCTTGGTCGTCTTCTTCTTGGTGGTCTTTTTGGCCATGCAGCGTCCGGATCGTGCGAAGTCTCGTCCCCGTCATCGAACATCGGGCCTCGGGAAGCCCACAGGTTGTTCCGGGGTCCCCCCGCTCGTCGGGGAACGGAGCACACCCAACGCCGCCTGTTTCGGGTTGTCAAGCCGCCCGGTTCGCCCGATTGTTCAGAACGGACCGAGTCCGGCGACCGCCGGAGCCGGCTCATGCCCTGGAATCGGGGGCCGGATTCCGATGCCGTAATCAATCCGCAAATTGTTTATTGACATAGACTTGCGCAATATCAGCCGGGTCGTGTTCATCCCCCCGGAACCACACCCCGCTCGGCACCGCCCGGAACCGCTTCAGCCACGTCCGCTGATTTTTGCCCAACCGACGCGTTTCGATCTTGATCCGCTCGATCGCGTCCTCCAGCCCCTGCCGCCCCTCCAGATGCGGGAGGAGTTGCTTGTACCCGATCGCCTCCCGGGCCTGGGGCCCCAGCCGCCCCGCCTCCCACAGCCCCCGGACCTCCTCCACCAGCCCCGCCTCGATCATCCCCTTCACCCGGGCGTTGATCCGCCGGTTGATCGCCTCCACGGGCCACTCCAGCCCGATCACCCGCACCCCGGGACGGAGCGACTTGGCGTTCTCCCACTGCGTCTGCAGGGTGCTGATGGGGGTGCCGGTCTGCAGAAACACCGCCAGGGCGCGGCTGGTTCTCCGCTCATCAGCCGCGTGAATCCGGGCGAACGCCTCCGGATCCGCCCGCTCCAGGGCCTCGCGTCGCTCGGGCTGGGTCATCGTGCGGACCCGCTCCAGCACGTCCGCGCTCGGCTCGGGGGCGTCGAACAGGCCCTCCAGGAACGCTTTGACGTACAGGTTGGTCCCGCCCACCACGATCGGGGTGACGCCACGCCCCAGCAGGTCGCTCGCGAGGGCGTCGGCCCTGGTCAGCCAGTCGTGGACGGTGAAGGGCTCGGTCGGCTCGACGAGGCCGATCAGGTGGTGGGGGACGCCGCGTTGTTCGTCGGGCGTGGGCTTGGCGGTGCCGAGGTCCATGCCCCGGTAGATCTGGAAGGCGTCGGCCGTGAGGATCTCGGCGGGGCGTCCCCGGGCACGCAGCGCGAGGGCCAGTTCCACGCCCAGCGCGGTCTTGCCCCCGGCGGTGGGGCCGACGACGACGGGGATGCTCGGGATCTCGCGGCTGACATCGGACACGGAGCGACTCTATCTCCCTTGCCCCCTAGAGTTTGGGCCATGCCCGTCCCACGCATCGCCATCGTCGGCCGACCCAACGTCGGCAAGAGCTCCCTGCTCAACCTCATCGCCAAGGAGCGGATCGCGATCGTGGACCCCACGCCCGGCGTCACCCGCGACCGGCTGTCCGTGCTGGCCGATTTCGACTCCCCCGACGGACGCGGCCCGGTCAAGCGGGCCGAGGTCCTCGATACCGGCGGCTACGGCGTCTACGTCGCCGACGGCGAGCGGTACGACGACGTCGGGGCCGACCTCTCCACCCTCTCGATCGACATCGAGCACCAGATCGCCGAGGCCGTGGGCAGCGCCGACCTCATCCTCTTCTGCATCGATTGCCAGGCCGGCATCACCCCCCAGGACCAGGCCATCGCCCAGCTCCTCCGCGAGCAGAAGCTCGGCACCCGCGAGCGCGACGACCTGGAAAAGGGCGAGACCGTCCCCGTCCGCATCGTCGCCACCAAGTGCGACGGCCCGAGCTGGGAGCCGCACGCCTACGAGCTCTCCGCCCTCGGCTTCGACGAGCCGCTGCTGGTCAGCCCCAAGACCAAGTTCTTCCGGCGCGACTTCCTCGACACCCTCTGGGAGCTGCTCCCCGAGAACACCCCCGAGGACAACGAGCCTGATGTTGACCTCAAGCTCGCCATCATCGGCAAGCGCAACGCGGGCAAGAGCACGCTGGTGAACGCCCTCGCGGGCGAGCCGCGTGTGATCGTCTCCGAGATCGCGGGCACCACGCGCGACGCGATCGACGTGAAGTTCGAGATCGACGGCAAGAGCGTCCTCGCGATCGACACCGCGGGCCTGCGCCGCAAGAAGAGCTTCCAGAACCAGATCGAGTGGTACGCCCTCGACCGGGCCGAGCGGGCCATCGCCAGGTGCGACGCGGTGCTGCTGCTGATCGACGCGTCCTCGCGCATCAGCCAGGTGGACGAGCACCTGGCCCAGATGGCCAAGGCCTCGTACAAGCCCGTGGTGATCGTGGTCAACAAGTGGGACCTGGCCGAGGGCCAGGCCGACGACCGCGGGCGCCCCGTCACGCCCGAACGGTACGAGGAGTACATCCGGACCGAACTCAAGGGCCTGACCTTCGCCCCCATCGCGCTGATGAGCGCCGAGCAGGGCCTGAACGTCACCGAGGTCATCGGCGTCGCGTCCGAGCTGTACGAGCAGGCGTCCACGCGCGTCTCCACCGGCCAGCTCAACCGCATCGTCCGCGGCATCCTCGAGCAGCGCGGCCCGACCAACAAGCTCGGCGCCGAGGCCAAGGTCTACTTCGCCAGCCAGGTCACCACCAACCCGCCCACGATCGTGCTGGTCGTCAACGACCCGCAGCTCTTCACGCTCAACTACGAGCGGTTCCTCATGAACCGCTTCCGCGAGGAGCTGCCCTACGACGAGGTGCCGATCCGCCTGATCCTCCGCTCGCGCTCGCGCGTGGAGAAGCGGGCCGCGGACGCCGCCAAGCAGGGCAAGAAGTCGATGATGCACGAGGTGGACGCCGAGACCGGCGGCTTCGAGGACGCCCTCAGCGCCGACCAGATCGACCGCGACGCGTTCCTCGCCGACCTCCCCGACGACGCCGCGGCGTACTTCGACGACTGAGCGGCAGGCCTTATTGGCAACGCAACCAATCAACTAGCCCCGAGCGCAAGCGAGGGGTCTCTCCCGCATTTACGAGCCCGAGCGCAAGCGAGGGGTCTCTATCCCGAGAGCGGAGCCCCCTGCCCATCGCGCACATACTTGATCGCCCCGTCAATCGCCTCCGAAGTGTTTAAGTACCTCGTACTCCCGTGTCGTGTCCACACCGTCGTATCCGCACCAACCTCCCGTTGTTCACGCAAGCGACGGGTACTCCACGCCTTGAACTCACGGAGCATGCGTTCGGGCGGTACGTCACCCGAAACAACAACGTGCACATGGTTGGTTCGAACCGCGACGGCATGCAGCCGCCAACTCTTGAAGTCGCAGTGCGACCGAATCGTGTCTTCAACAATCCGGCGCTGGCTCTCGGAGAACAGAACCGGTTCGTGCTTGAGGCCTTTGTGATTGGCCTGCGCGAGTCCGCGTCTCGGGGCGATCATTTGGGGCTGTTTGCCGCCACGACCGAGGATTGAGCCGCGGTCGTCGCCTTGGAGCCACGTGCCGTAGGTGGTCCATGTGATGAAGAAGGCGATCGGGCGGGGCATGCCCGAGTGTATCTTTTTGGGATTGAAAGAGACCCCTCGCTTGCGCTCGGGGCTAGTTCAGGGAGCGAGCTCTCTTGTGTGTTCAAGGCGGGTTCTTTCGCCTTACGCTGCCAGGCCGTAGTCGTCGCCTTCGTCGAACTCGTCGAGGTCGGTGAGCGGGTTCCAGTCTGCGCTGTACCCGTCGTAGTCGTCTCCGAGTGCTTCGGGCTGGTGGCGGTGGTGCACTCGGATCACTCGTCCGAGCTGGGCGCTGAACAGCTTCGCCGAGAGCTCGAAGATGCGCCGCTGCTCGGGTGTGAACGGGCGCGAGGTCTGCCGGAACAGCGTCAGCACCGCGAGGCACTCACCCTCGTCCGAGCAGCTCATCACCAGCACCTCCGAGTCGCCCATCCATGCGCTCGAGTCGCCCAGCAGTGCCCGCAGGTCCTCCTCGCCACGCAGCGCCAGCGGCTCGAACGCGTCCTCGAACCGGGGTGCGAAGGTGTTGGCCATCTCGTCGAGCAGCACCTCCACGCTCTCCTTCGGGCAGTTGTAGTTGATGTACGCCCCCAGCGAGAAGTCCCCGTCGCTCGCCGGCAGGAAGACCGCGGCATTGGTCGTCCCGATGCGGCTCAGCAGGAACTCCAGCATCGTCCGCAGCAGGCTCTCGACCTCCAGCTCCTGACGCAGCAGGCTGTTGAGCTCGCTGGTCAGGCTCACGTCCCCGATCTGGTCCGCCAGCGTCTGGTACGCCCCCAGCAGGTCCTGGCACAGGTCGCCGACCTGCCCGGTCACGTGCGTGCGGGCGTGGTCCAGCGTCCCGCACAGCTTCTTCAGCCGGTCCATCCGTTCGGCACGCCGGCGCAGGCTCTCGGCCCGGGCCGCCGCGACGCCGATACGCCGACGCAGCTCCACCGGCGAGGCCCCCCAGTCGATCATGTCCGCGGCCCCGGTCCGCATCGCCAGCACCGCGTCGTCGAGCGTCGGCGCCTCACTCAGGATCAGCGGCACCACTTCGGGCCCGCTCTCCAGCACGCGGGCCGCGAGCGCCACGCCGTCGTGGTCGCCCAGGCGACGGTCGATCAGCAGCAGGTTTGCGCCGGTCGCCGCGAGCGTCGCGATCGCCTGCTCAGGCGTGCGGGCGACGTGCAGCGAGACGCACCGACCCGCGACCGCACGCTCCACCAGTTCCAGCCGCTTCGGGTCCATCGAGACCACCAGCACCCGCGCCGGGATCTCCGCCGAGACGAACGCGTCGCGTTCCTCGGCGTGCATCGCGGCGGGGTCGTGAGAGGGTTGGGGAGCGGGGGGCGTGGGGGGTGTGGGGGGGGTGGTCACGGCATCTCTCCGGGAGAGGCGGCACACACACGCCAGCGGTTCGGGGGGGGCAGAAGTCGGGTTGGTGCGGGCTAGGCGGCTTTCGCCTCCTCGTCCGCTTCGGGAAGGGGCAGGGTCACCGTCACGACCGCTCCGCGGTCGGGGGCGTTGGACAGGCGGACGGTGCCGCCCACCAGCCCCAGCAGGCTCCGGGTCCGGGCGAGCCCGAGGCCGGGTTGCCGACCCGCCGGCTTCTCACTGAAGAACGGGTCGAACGCGTGCTTGAGCGCTTTCTCACTCAGACCGGGTCCGAGGTCGATGACGCGGACCACCAATCGGCACTCCACGGGGTCGGGTTGAACCGTGATGCGAACCATGCGCTTATTTCCGGACTCGATCGCGTTCGTCACGATCTCGCTCAGCGCCCGGGCCAGCAGTTCCATGTCCGTCTCGAGACGCGGCAGGGCCTCGCCACCCTCGATCCGCACCGTCGTCTCGTCCCCCAGCACCCCGCAGCGCTCACGCGCCAGGTCCACCGCTCGGCGCAGCACCAGCATCGGGTCGCAGGGCTCGATATCCGGCTTCGGCGGGTCCGCCAGCAGGTGCATCGACGTGATCAATTCGCTCAGGTTCTCCGCCGCCTCCGCGATCGCCGTCGCCGCGGCCCGGTCACGCGGGTGGTCCAGCCGGTCGGCCAGAATCTGGCTCCTCCCCCGGATCACGGTGAGCGGGTTGTTCATTTCGTGCGCCGCCCCCGCCGACATCTCGCCCAAGCGCACCAGCGACTCCCGCTCCGCCAGCGCGTGCTGGGCCTCGGCCAGGTCGCGGTTCGACTCGGCCAGCTTCTCGCCCAGCAGACGGATCTGCTCGTGGTGGGCCGCCGCCGTCAGCGTGCTCGACCACGCGGCCACCAGCCCGCGCAGCTCGGGCATCTCCAGCCCCGTCGCGCCGGGATCCCGGTCGTGCAGCAGCAGCGCCGTCGGACCGGGGTTCAGACGCTCCATGAAGCCGTCCGACTCACCACGCGGCGAGACCAGCGGCAGGAACCGCACGCCACGCAGGTCCACCGTGTTCCCCAGCGCCTCGGCCAGCCACGGCAGCGTCCCCATCGCGCTCAGCGTCAGTCGCGACGAGTCCGCCAGAGACTCCAGCAACTCCTGCGTTTCTTCGATCGAGGTCGGCGGCTCCACCGACTGCGTCATCACCGGCAGCCCCTCGGGCGTGAACTGGTGCACCCGCCAGCGCTCGTCGTTGTTGTCCGCGTACACCACGCAGTAGAACCCGTCGCCCAGCAGCTCCGAGCACGACCGCACGATCGAGCCCAGCGTCTCCATCACGCTGCGCGAGGCGTCCCACCCGGTGTGGAAGGTCGAGATCGCCGCCAACGCCCGCCCGCGCTGGTCCGACAGCTTCGCGCGACGATCCAGCTGCGCGTTCAGTCGCGTCAGACGCTTGTTGGCGTGCGTGATCGACTCCAGCAGCAGCTGCGGCGTGGACAGGTCGTCCAGCCCGAGCAGCTTGCACCGCTCGGTGACTTCCATCGCCAGCCGGGGCAGCAGCCCCGGCAGCGCACGGTGGTTCAGCTTCAGCCGGTGGCACAGCTCCTCAGACGGGATCGGGCTCCCGAAGTCGCCGCTCCACCCCAGGTGCTGCTCGCGACACCAGCTCTTGGCCAGCGTCACCAGCGCCACCAGGCCCCGGTGCCCCATCTCCGGCAGCGAGTCCACCGGCTGCGAGTGCAGCCAGATCACGTCCTGCAGCACCGGCGGCAGGCCCCAGCGCTCCGCCAGACGCTTCCCGGCGGTGTGGTGGTCCACCCCGATCACCTGACGCTCGATCGCGGCCGAGTCGGACTGCTTGGTCTCCGCGAGCTGCAGCACCCGCGCGTACGCCTTGGGCAGCGCCAGCTCCAGCACCAGCTTGCCCAGGTCGTGCAGCAGCCCCGCGACGAACGAGCCGTCCGGGCGCACCCCAAGGTGCTTGTGCTCCTTGGCCAGGATCTCGGTCGCGCACGCCACCGCTACCGCGTGCTTCCACAGGCCGACGCGGTCGAACAGCCCGTCCTGGCGGGCCCGGGCGTTCTCGCTGTCCTCGTGGTCCGAGCGGTCCTGCTGGTGACGCATCAGGTCGTACACCGAGACCGACAGCACCGCCGACTGCACCGTCTCCAGCCCCAGCATCACCACCGCGCGGCGCACCGTCGAGATGCGGTCGCCCAGCCCGGTGTGGGCCCGGCGGCACAGCCCAAGGATCGTCGCGGAGAGCGCGGGGTCCGATTCCAGCAGCGTGATGATCTCGTCCAGGTCCGCGTCGTCGGCCGACCCGATCGAGAGCAGGCGCGTCGCGACCGGGCTCAGCGTGGGGAGCTGGTCCACACGCCTGAGGATCAGGTCGATCTGACGCGATCGGTCTGGAGGAGTCGGAGACATGGCGCCCCTCACCCCGTCGGGGTGTCCTGGCCCAGCAGGCTCTCGATCTCGGCGAGCAGCCGCTCGATATCGAACGGCTTCTTGATGAACGAGTCCGCCCCGGCCTCCATCAGCCCCTCCACCTCGTCCTGGTTCACCACGCCCGAGACGCACAGCACACGCATCTCCTCGGAACGCGGGTTCTCGCGGATCCGCTTGCACACCACGTTCCCGTTGATGTCGGGCAGCATGTAGTCCAGCACGATCAGGTGTGGCTTGAAGCTCTCGGTCAGCAGGCCCGCGTCGTAGCCGGTCGAGGCGGTCTTCACCTCGTAGTCACCGTCGCCCGACAGCAGGTCCTCCATCAACTCCAGGATCTTCGGGTCGTCGTCCACCACCAGCACCCGCTTCGGGCCGCTTTCGAGCAGCGTCGTCGGGATGTCGTTGGTCCGCATGAAGCGCAACAGCTCCTCACGCGGGATCCTCCGGAACTTGGAGCCCGGCACGCGAAACCCGTTCAGACGCCCGGAGTCGAAGCACCGGATGATCGTCTGCTGGCTCACCTTGCAGACCTGCGCGGCCTCGCCCGTGGTGAAGATCTTCTTGCTGGCCCATTCCGGATCGGGCGTACTGCTCGACATGGTCGCTCCCTGGCTCGTGCAATGGGCCGACCCGATCGGCACAAGCCGCACGGGTACCGCAGACCGACATCGACGAACAGTTCGCCCAACTTCACACCGATTCCGGGTCCGAGAGCGCCCGCCAGCCCCGCCCCAAGCCCCAGACTCCCCACGCCCACCCGATCAAATCGAGCGTGCGGCCTGGACGGGCCAGCACCCACATCGGGGGGCGACATACAGGCGGTCCGCTTATTGAGGGGGGGGGTGACGCAACCGCCATTGGGTCACCGCGTCCGGCTCACGCGCGTACCGCACTCGGACCGCCACCGGATCGATCGTGTCCAACTCCGCGGCCAAGGCGCAGGCGTGCTCGGGCGCAAACCGGATCGGCTCGATCCTGACGCCGAGCGCGTCCAGCCGGTCGCGCACCGGGGCGGGCAGGTGGGCATCGGCGAGCACGCCGGTCAGGTCGAGCGCTTCGAAGGCGTCGGCCCGCACGACGCCGCGGTCTTCGAGCGTGTGCTGGTCCGGCTGCACGCTCAGGTGGCAGGTGTCGCCCTTGCTCGCGAGCACGATGCCGCGTGGAGCCGAGTCGAGCGGGACGGAGCGGGCCGCGACGAGGGCGGTGGGCAGTTCGACGACGCCGATCCCGGCGCACTCCGCGATCAGGGCCGCGGCGCTCACCGCCACGCGCAGGCCGGTGTACCCCCCCGGTCCGACGGACACGGCGACGCTCGCAAGCCGATCCGGGCCGCGCCCGGTGCGAGCCCGCAACCGCTCGATGGCGGGGTGCAGGTCGTCGCGTCCGCCCCGGATGCTGGACAGCGGTTCGGAGTCGATCAGCGTCCCGTCGGCCGACGCCATCGCGACAAAGGCGCTCGTGGAGTCCCCGCCCGCCGTGGGGTTGGAGGTCTCGATCACCAGGATTGTGTCGCGTGCGCTCATCGTGCGTGCTTACCAGTCGGATTGGCGCCGGCGCTGCTTGCGCTCGCCCCGTTCCTTCTTTTCCTTGAGGCGCCGCTCGATCGCGCCCCGGCTCGGCTTGGTCTTCTTGCGCGGCTTGGGTTTCACCAACGCCTTGCGCACGAGCTCGCCCAGCCGCTCCACGCACGCCTCGCGGTTGCGCCGCTGCGAGCGTGTCTCGTCGGTCTCGATCAGCAGTTCGCCCTCGTCGGTCAGGTTCGCTGAGGCGAGCTTCTCCAGCCGGCGTCGGGCCGCGGGCCCGATCGGGATGTCCTCGAGCATGACGCGCAGGCGCACCTTGGTGGCTCGCTTGTTGACGTTCTGTCCGCCGGGGCCTGAGGCACGCATGGTCTCGAACGTGGCCGCGTGCGCGGGGAGCACCACGCGCGGCGCGAGCCGGTGTCCGTCGCCCGCGTGGTCGTCGTCCGGGGCGTTGCGGGGGGCGTGTGGTGGATCGGGAGGGGGCATGGTTGAGTGGGCGTGGGATCGGGTATCGGGGGGGCGGGGGGTGAGGAAAGCGGGGGGGGCGACGGGATCGGCCCGAGCGTCGATAGGCGCGGCGAGGGCGTGTGTAAAGTCCCCAAGTCCGGTTGTGGATGACCTTTGGAGAATTGGCGGACGTTCCACAGACGCATTGACCGGAGCGGAATTCCGTGCGATACTGCCCGTCGCGAAGCGTCGTGTTTCGGCGAGGAGAGATCGAGCGGGTCCGTTCTGGGCCCACAGGTCGCGAATCCCGATCGCACGCCGGTTCGCGCGTTTGCCAGCACAATCACCCGGGAGGATCACGCAACCGAGCAAGGCCATACTTCCTTGCCCGGGACCCTGTTCCTGCCGCTCGACTCTCAAAGGTTGCCATGTCCAAGACGATCACGAAGAAGAGCCTGGTGGAGACCATCGCCGACTGCACCGGGCAGCGCCGGAGCGAGGTGAAGAAGACCCTCCAGGAGCTTCTCAACCAGATTGTGGACGAGCTGGGGGAGGGCAACCGCATCGAGTTCCGCGATTTCGGCGTCTTCGAGGTCAAGGAGCGGGCCGCCCGCACCGCCCAGAACCCGCGCACGCTCGAGCGCGTCGCCGTGCCCGCCAAGCGCACCGTCAAGTTCAAGCCCGGGCGCAAGATGAAGGACGTGCTCGACCGCGAGCCCGCGTCCGAAAAGAAGTCCACGCCCGCCGACGTCATCGCGACCATCGAGCCCGCCCCGCGCACCGCCCGCCACAACCACGACGGCACGCCCGCCTCCGCTCGCGAGGACGCCCAGCGTGAGACCCCCGAGGTCCACGTCAACGCCCACAGCTTCGCGCACGCCGGCTCCAAGGACGACTGAGCCCGGTCCCTTTCGGCGCGGCACAGGGTCCATCACACAAGACTCAAATCTGTGGGATGCGCGATGATCGTTTTCGTGGGGGGTCAGGCGTGGGGGGTCAGGCGTGGGGGGTCAGGC